>Ga0208765_1000481_pt1 | contig 26288 bp, 15 predicted proteins | sample ETNtaG_2_FD_185783 | JGI IMG/M metagenome (GOLD analysis project Ga0208765, IMG submission 185783) | Marine microbial and viral communities from oxygen minimum zone, Eastern Pacific Ocean - ETNP201406SV203 (SPAdes) (version 2) | ecosystem: Environmental > Aquatic > Marine > Oceanic ...
CAGCGAACACCCTGCATTCGGCGTTTCTGTTGCTGTCACCTATGTGTCTCCGGCTTCAGGGTTCAACACACCCGAATCCAACCAGACAGACTTTAAGAGCGTAACAGTGACAGTATCCCACAAGACACTGTCAGACATGACCGATATCATGATCATTAGCCCGGGATTATAGAACCATGCGTTCATCACAAAAGGGATTTACAATGATCGAAATGGTAATCGTTATTGTTGCTGTAGGAATCATTGGATCCATGGCCGCAGCTATGCTGTTCCAGGGCTCAGATATATTTGTTAAGGAAACAAACCGCCAGGGTTTTGTGAGTGAAGCAAGATCCGCTTTCTGGAGACTGATGAGAGAAACACAGGGCCAATCTTCGCCATCTGATTTTATTCTCTCAGATCAGAATAGCCTTCATGTAAAGAATGGGAAGGGTGACCTGAAAGATTTTCAGACGGGTTCAACAGGCTATTTCAACTTTAGAATGGGCACAGGAAGCTATAACTCGCTCTCCAATTCGTTAGGATATTCCCAGTCAAACGGGTTCACATTCTATGATAATAGTTTCAATGTTATTTCACCATCTTCAGGAGGGTTAACCGAAGCCCAGGCAAAAACTGTCCATCTTTCAAAACTGGATTTAACATTTGTAAATGATACGGATATACTTTCTCTCTCATCTTTTGTGTATCCGCACAACTTCAGGTTTGGTTCAAAAATGAGCTACCACGACTGATGCTGAAGATCAACCATAAACTAGGTTCTGAATCAGGGATGATATTCATAGCATCCACCATGGGTGTTTTTATTATTCTGAGTCTGTTTGCATTTTATCTTGCCCGCTTTTCAATCACTGAGTCTCGTACTGGCGGTTACCATATGATTGATATTAAAGCACGAAACCTTGCCATGACCGGTATTGAGCATGGGATCCAGTTATTTAAACCATCTCGAAGCATATCTGAACTATCAGGGTCGTTTAACACTGGGGATTATGATGTTACCTTTGATACTCTAAATAATGAAAGCGGATCATCTTTACCCTATTCCAATTATCTAACTATAAAAAGCAAGGCAACCATCAATGATGTTGAAAGGAATCTCAGGCTGATCCTTTCATCCATGCCTGAAGCATTTTGTTTTTCTTATTATGGGAATAATCTTGGTTCGGTAACATTTAATGAAGATCAGGGAACCATTTCAGGGGACATGTATCATAATGGCAATGTGAGTACTAATATTGTTTCATCCGGGGTCAAATATAACAGCACAGGCTCAGGTGGAACCCAGCTGATATCCCCTCCATCTTTTCCAACGTTGGTTACAACCAGTTATGAAGCATTGCTTACTTCAGCCGCTTCAGCTACCGGTCCCTACACCAATTATGCACTCCATTTTAACAGCAGTTCAGCCCAAGTTCATATTCCAAATCATTCTGATATCAATTTGGGAACCCATACACAAAGAACAGTTGAAGCCTGGTTCAAGGTAGATGATAAAACTCGGTCTCAGGAACAGACAATCTATGAAGAAGGAGGCACCGCGCGAGGTTTAAATATTTATATCCATACAGACGGCACTCTTTACGGAGGGGCATGGAATGAACCTGGTGGTGAGAGCAACTGGAATGGTCACTGGATCGGTTGGAATAATGTTCAGGATAACACCTGGCACCATGTTGCGGTCACACTAAACGGTGGGTCATCCATTACTTCAAATGCAGTCAAAATGTATGTGGATGGCCAATTGATCAACACGGGCAGTGGATCTAAGCTTTGGCAGCATGGCGGCAATATTAGGATTGGGAGAAATGGAGGTACAAAGTTCCATACTGGGGATGAAGGTGGTAGTGGAGAATCCTTTTATGGTGATATTGATGAAGTCAGGATCTGGAATGTAGAACGAACAGCATCCCAGATCGCTGATGCAAAGGATGGGATCTTAAACGGAGATGAAACCGATCTGGTCACCTATTATAATTTCCAAGAAAATTCAGGAACAACAGCAAACGATTCCCAAACCCTATCCAATAATAATGGAACGATTAGCAATGCCAGCTGGACATCGGGTCCCGACTTATCAGATATGAGCGGCTCATCCTACACCAACACCACCCTTAATTTATCTGAGTCTGAAAATAACCAGCTCCTTGTGAACAGCAACCTAACATTATCAAATGTAACTGTGAATGGTCCAGGCTCCATTGCAGTTGACGGTAATTTGACGATTGAATCAGGTTCGGTAATAAAGAAAAATGTGAGTCTGATTTGTGCCGGGAATCTTACCGTTTCTTCTTCCCAGATTGGGCTTACGATCAGAAAGCCAGCGATAGTTTATTCAAAAGGAACAACATCTATAACCGGCTCAACGGTAAATGGCATCCTTATCGCAAAAGGCAATGCCTGCACACTATCTTCAACGGTTGTGAATGGCGCAATTCTGAATTATGGGTCCAGTTTCACTTTAGGCTCCAACTCTGATGTTGTTGGATCGGTTGTCTCTAACCATTCTGTTGATATTTTGGATGGTAGTTCTTCCATTACAAAAGGTAATCTTCCACCCTTTTTTGGGCTCAATATTGGACTAGACCCGATCGTCGTTCCAGGTTCCTATTTAGAGTATTAGATTAAATAATTCATTAAACTTCGAGATTAGGATAAAGCACTCAAAATAGAATCTCATATCTGTTATATAAGGATCAACCGTTCGTTTTTAAGATGCATAATGCACTAATTTAGATAGAGAAAATGGATGGAATTTTATCACGGGGTCAAAATCAAATATATCGATGAAAAACCCGATCATTATTGGAGCAATTCTTCTACTTCTTATTCTATTCATGACCATCATGAATGATGCGAAGGAAGACACCGTAGAAAAATATTGGGAAGATCCATCCGTTTTTCAGGTGAATCGCCTGCCGGCACGAGCGCATTTTTTCCCCTTTGAATCGAAGCCACTTGCCCGTGGTAATGATCGATCAAAATCAAACTATTTTCGGTCCCTGAATGGAACCTGGAAATTCCATTTCTCCCCGAACCCGAAGCTAAAATCAAAAGAATTTTTTCAAACAGATTTTTCTGTAGAGCATTGGGATAATATCACGGTTCCTGGTCATTGGGAGATGCAGGGCTATTCGGTTCCTATTTATCTGGATGAAGAGTATCCATTCAAACCGAACCCTCCTAAGGTTCCTTTTGACTATAATTCCGTGGGATCTTACAAAAGATCATTCACCATTCCAGATGACTGGAAGGATAGGGATATTATTCTGCACTTCGGAGGAGTACGCTCTGCATTTTATGTATGGGTAAACGGGAATTATATAGGGTACAATCAGGGATCTAAAACGCCTGCTGAGTTTGATATTACTGACTGGATCCTTGCCGGAGAGAACCATGTTGCGGTTCAGGTATATCGGTTCTCTGATGGATCCTATCTGGAAGGGCAGGACACCTGGCGGGTGAGCGGTTTGGAGAGAGATGTTTATTTGTATGCACCACCTAAAACGCGGATCTCTGATTTTTTTGTTGATGCGATTTTGGATGGTGATGGCACTTCAGCAAAATTTTCAGTTAGCGTTGATCTGTATAATCCGGAGCAGTTTGCAGGTCAATACAAAGTAGATGCGGTCCTGAAAGGTAAACGTGTACTGTATAAAGAAAATTACACCGGTTCTATCGATTCCACTCAATCGGTTGAGTTTAAGACAGTGTTTCCAAAAGTAAAACCATGGTCCGCGGAAACACCCCATCTTTATGATCTCCAGATTTCACTGAGTAATCCAAAAGGAGAGTTGATTGAATCATTTATGCAAAAGATAGGTTTTAAACGGGTTGAAGTGAAAAATGGTAACCTGCTGGTGAATGGAAAGGCCATCATGTTTCGAGGAGTCAATCGTCACGAATGGGATCCAGTACTGGGACGATCCATCACGGAAGAGAGCATGGTCCAGGATATTAAGATCATGAAACAGCACAATATCAATTCTGTGCGCACGTCCCACTATCCAAACCAGGAACGGTGGTATGAGCTGTGCAATGAGTACGGACTCTATGTGATTGATGAAGCCAATATCGAGGCCCACGGAATGCAATTCCATAAGGGGAGCTATGGGCATATTGCCAATGACATGGAGTGGACAGGGCAATGGTTAGATCGTGGAAAACGAATGGTGGAGCGGGATAAGAATCAACCCTGCATCATTATGTGGTCCATGGGGAACGAAGCAGGAGACGGTGAAAATTTTGTAAAATTATACGATTGGATTAAATCCCGGGATAAATCTCGACCGGTTGTATATCAACCGGCCTGGTATGAGCGGCACACGGATGTGGTTTTTCCCATGTACAAGTCTATTGAATTCATTTCTGAGTATGCAGGGAAGGAGACAGACAAACCTCTCATTTTGTGTGAATATGCACACGCCATGGGAAACAGTGTTGGTAATCTCCAGGACTATTGGGATACCTTTGAAAAATATGAGACACTCCAGGGTGGATTCATCTGGGATTGGGTGGATCAAACGATTTTGAAAACTGATGAGAATGGCACAGCCTATTGGGCCTATGGCGGGGATTTTGGAAATGAATATCCTGAAAATGATTCAAACTTTTGTGCAAACGGATTGGTGGCCGCGGACCGGTCTTTAAATCCACATATTCATGAAGTAAAAAAAGTGTATCAACCGGTTAAATTCACACATGTGTCTAAAAAATCGATGCTTACTAAAATTGAAATTAGAAACAGGTATGATTTTATAGATTTAACCCACCTGGACTTTTCATGGTTTATTGAAGAAGACGGAAAGAAGATTCAGATAGGAGACCTCGGAAATATGAAACTAGGCCCAGGAGAAACGGATCAATTCAATTTTAACCATCAAACACTTTTAACTAAGCCTGGATCAGAATATTTCTTAACGATCCGAGCGCATTCAAGGTCCAGATCTGCCACGATTCCCAAAGGTCATTTAATAGCCTGGGAGCAGTTCAAATTACCAATTGAAGATCCTGTCCAGCCAACCCGATCCATTGATTTCCCCGGATTGGAAGTAGCAGATGCTGATCATTTGATCGAAGCTAGTGGCGAAGGTTTCAAGATCACTTTTGATCGAAGAAAAGGGAATCTATCTCAATACAATTACAAAGGGATTGATCTGTTAGAGCATGGGTTAGAATCGCATTTTTGGCGAGCCCCTAATGACAATGACCTCGGAAATGCCATGCAGGGTAGAACAGCCGTTTGGCGGAATGCTGGTAAAGAATTAAAAGTAACAGGTATCAAAAGCTCCATGGAAAATAATATTGGACGCATCCAGGTTTTATCAGAACATGATACAACAGGTACACAGTTGGAAACAAACTATTATGTATATGGGAACGGAGCTGTAAAAGTAAACCATCAGATCATAAATACAAAATCGGATAATCCGGAGATTCCTAGATTTGGACAAAAAATGTCCTTAACCGGTGATTTCACCGAACTAGATTGGTTTGGACGCGGTCCCCATGAATCCTATTGGGACCGGAAAACATCTGCACCCATTCATAGGTATGAAGGTTCCGTCTGGGACCAGACCTATACATATGTTCGCCCGCAGGAAACGGGTAATAAAACAGATGTAAGATGGATGGCTTTATCCAATGGAAAGATAGGGCTTATGGCAATAGGTGCTCCAACGTTTGATGGCAGCGTACACCAGTATCCCTATGAAGACCTGGATCATGTTCGCCATGGGCAAAAGCACGGGAAACTGGATATCAAGCCCAAGGACCAGGTGGATTGGTTAATCGATTATAAACAGATGGGAGTTGGCGGGGACAACAGCTGGGGCGCACGCCCGCATAAAAAATATACTTTAGATCCCAGACCCTATCATTATTCGTTCTTATTGGTCCCGTTTGATACAAAGGATGATTTAACTCGTCTTTCTAAGCTAGTAATTGACTAAATGAGGTTTAGATTATTGAACCTGTTTTTCAGTCGATCATGCTTTAATCTGTACTTCCTTTTATTATTATCTATTACATCCGCTAAGCAATCTAGATCCAAGTTTGATGAGTACCAGCAGATCCAAAATAGCATCCAGACAGGGTGGAACACATGGAATACATCCAGCGTAATCCAGCATGTCCTGTTGCCCCAAGGCTTTGCGATCAATCTAGCGTTTAAGCAGCACTACTTTTTAGAAGAACAATATCTGAACGCTGCATTAATCGGAAGAAGAGAAAAAAATTCAGAAATAATCAGACCAGGGCCTCATACCTACAATGGTAGTTATACACAATTGGCAATCAAATGGGAAGGGCTGGACGCAAGCATAGAGACAGCTCATGTCGGGGATGATCTCGTCATATTGATCTCACCCAACTCCATTCCAAAGGATCGTATCAAGGTAGTGATAGAGTCTGGCATGCTCTGGAATCGCCCTGGGAGTCTATCTCGGGAAAAGGATTGGCTAAAGGCAACGTGCCCTGATGAAACTATAAAGGTATACAGTACTTCGGAGCCAGTTGATAATGATCCGTACCTGGATGTGAAAACACCCTATCTTGCGGTATGGTTGAACGGGGAGATCGGAATCTCAACGGGAGAAAAACGGACACTATCTCAGATCAAGCGTGCCCTTGCTAATCAAGAAGATTTAATGAAAAGTGAATCAGAAAAATTTGGAGATCTTGCGGACGCATATATTGCAGTTCAATCAGGTATTGCCTGGAATCTAATCTATGAACCAAAGTTTGACAGAGTTGTTTCAACAGTGGGAAGGCTGTGGAATGAAGAATACGGTGGTTTTTGTACTTTTGGGTGGGACAATTTTTTTCTGGCATACATGACTGGACTGACAGATAGGCAACTTGCCATTGCCAATGTTATAGAGCATCTTCACGGCAAAACAGAAGAAGGATTTATCCCCAATGATAATCGTGGAAACGGAAGTAAATCATTTGATCGTTCTCAACCACCTGTGGGCAGCATCATGGTCAAGGAAGTGTACAAAAGATATCCTGAGAAATGGTTTATCGAAGCCACCTTTGATGATCTTTTGGAATGGAACCGCTGGTGGAACAGGGCGAGGTTAAACGAAGGATTATTAAGCTATGGCTCATCTCCAGCAAAAAATCCTTTCAATGAACCGGTGTTTGAAACGAAAACGGCCGCAGGGTATGAATCAGGCATGGATGACTCGCCCATGTACATTGATGTTCCGTTCAATAAGAAGAAACATACTCTGGAGCTCCAGGATGTGGGGCTCAACAGTTTATATATATCTGATTGCAGGGCGCTTGCAGAAATGGCTGCCATTATAGGAAGGGATAAAGAACAGAATGAACTTGAAAACCGCGCCAACCAGTATACAAGCAAAATGGAAGATCTTTGGAGCGAAGGGTTTGGCGCCTATTTAAATTATCGAACAGATGCTGATTCACTATCGAAACGGGTATCCCCTACTATATTTTATCCTCTTTTGGCTCAGGCTGGGGATAAGAAACAGAAAGACAGGATTTTAGAGCATTATTATAATCCTGATGAATTTTACGGGGACTGGATGTTGCCATCGACCACACGAAATGATCCGCTATTTAGATATCAACGATATTGGAAAGGGGCAATCTGGCCGCCATTGAATTTCCTTACCTATTTAAGCCTGCGCCAGGCTGGATACTACGATGCAGCCACGGAGCTCTCAGAAAAATCACTGAACCTCATCATGACTGGGTGGAAGCGGCAAGGCTATGTAAGTGAGAATTATTCTGCCATCACAGGTACGGGAGATGATGAAAGGCTTTCATCCGATCGATTCCACTCCTGGGGAGCATTGTTTGGTATCATGGCGTTTATTGAAAACGGTTTTTTACCAAAACCGGAAACATCCATCCAGTAAGTTTCCATGCGAACCATCGTATTAATATTGTTCCTTGCAATGTCACTTTCAGCAAAAGATTATGAACCAAATTGGTCTTCTCTGGACTCCCGTCCTACGCCCCAATGGTACAAGGATGCCAAGTTCGGGATCTTTATTCATTGGGGGCTGTACTCTGTACCTGCCTGGGGACCAAAGGGGAGCTATGCAGAGTGGTACCTCAATGGATTAAAATCAGGGGATACTACACGACTGAAATATCACGCAGAGAATTATGGTAAAGATTTTCCGTATCGAGGATTCATAGATCTTTTTAAACCTGTTGATTATGAGCCGGGACAGTGGGCAGACCTGTTTAAACAATCCGGGGCAAAATATGTGGTGCTCACATCAAAACATCACGATGGATTCTGTTTATGGCCCAGCGCTGAAAGCAAGGGATACAATTCCACAGAAGGTGCAGCAAAACGGGATCTTCTTGGAGATTTAAATGAAGCAGTAATTAATGCAGGGTTAAGATCAGGGTTTTATTATTCTTTATTTGAATGGGAACACCCAGACTACCCCGATAATGTAGCACGGTATGTGAACGATTATATATTGCCTCAGTTTAAAGATGCCGTTCAGCGGTATAAGCCGGCCATTATTTTTTCCGATGGTGAATGGGAACAGAATGCAAAAACCTGGCGGAGTGAAGAATTTTTAGCCTGGCTCTATAATGAATCGGATGCGCCAAAGGATGTGGTTGTAAATGACAGGTGGGGTGGAGAAACCCGGTTTAAGCATGGGGGATATTATTCTACAGAGTATGACCCAAACTCTGATTCTGTGAATGAAGAATTCATCCGTCGCGGCTGGGAAGAGTGTCGCGGGATAGGGAGATCATTTGGTTATAATCGCAATGAAGGTCTTAAAGATTACAATACATCCGAAGAGTTAATACGGCTTCTGGTAGATATCGTAAGCCGTGGTGGGAATCTGCTTTTGAATATCGGACCAAAAGCCGATGGAACCATCCCGGAAATCATGGTAAATCGATTGGAAGATATTGGCGAGTGGCTGGGTAAAAATGGAAGTGCCATTTATGGCACCACGATCAATCGTACACTTCGATCTGGAAAAGCCAAGTTCACATTGTCTAAAGACCGCAAAACTCTTTTTGCATTCTTAAATCGAATTCCTGAAAAGAAACTTACCCTTAAGGGAGTTCAAGGAACAGGCACGGAACGTATCAAGCTCTTGGGGACAGATAAGGAATTCAATTGGCGAAACAGGCGGGATAAGCTGGTGATTGATATACCCAAAAACTTCCATGAAACGCTTGGCCTGTCTCCGGTCTACGTTTTTGAGATTCCTGTATTGCCTTACCTGGATGAGCCAAGGGTAAACATCGTTGTTCAGGGTGCTAAGGCAGAAGTCAAACTTGAATCAGACGATTCAACAGCCGAATTAAAATACACATTTGGAAACAAGATGATTAGTCCAATGTCGTCAAATAGTTATAATAAACCTTTTAAATTGGATAAAGCTACCATGCTGAATGTCCAGGCCGTTTCAAAAGGGTTTCAGTCCAGCCGAACTGTATCCCTACCTGTGAATATTCTCACTGAAAAAAATGGTTTAATTCAGAAAACATTTCTGGGCCAATGGGAGTCCTGTGATCAAATGCTGAAAACAAATGCTGTTGAAGAAAAAACCGTGAATAATATTTTCCTGGATCCAACAAAGGAAAATGATTTTGGACACTCCTTTGATGGGTTCATCGAAATTGAAAAGCACGGAACCTACCAGTTTCAAACAACATCGGATGATGGATCCCGTTTATTGATCGATGGATTTCCAATTGTGAATAATGATGGGCTCCACAGCCGGAAAACAGTTTCAGGGGATATTCCGTTAAAGGCTGGATTACACGAGATTGAGATACACTTTTTTGAAAGAGGGGGCCAGGAATCTTTGGAAGTAGAATGGAAAGGACCAGATTTTGACTGGAGAATAATCCCGGCGTTTAGATTATTTAAGACTCGTGATTAAAATTAAAAAATTATAGGCAGGATTTATTTTATTATGATCCAGGCCTTTTTATCTATTTTTCTTTCTTTTTGGGTATTGGATTCAGATCCGATCCCTTTTTTGATTCCCACAATTGAATTAGATAACAGGACAGATCTCCAGACTATTGTAGATCAGGAAGATGGGGTTTACCTGGGCCACCCTTCAACTGTTTTATTGGAAGATGGGAAAACGATTCTTATTGTGTATCCCAAGGGCCACGGAAAAGGAGAAATCATTTACAAGCGGAGCGAAGATGGTGGTAAAACATGGTCCGATCGGCTCCAAGTTCCACATAATTGGGCATCCAGCATGGAAGTACCGACGATTCATCGTGTTGTTGATGGAAATGGCACAAAGCGGCTCATATTGTGGTCTGGTTTATACCCTGCGAGACTGGCAGTTTCGGAAGATGACGGATACTCCTGGACGGGGATCAATCCAACGGGTGAATGGGGCGGAATCGTGGTTATGGGCAGCGTGGTGAATCTCAAGACACCGGGCCATTATTTGGCCATGTTCCATGATGACGGCCGATTTTTTACTAGAGACGGAAAATGGACCGGCGTTTTCACATTGTATCAAACCAATTCCACCGATGGAGGGCTTAATTGGTCTCATCCAGTTTCCATATACCAGAATAATGAGATCCATCTTTGTGAACCAGGGATCATTCGGTCCCCAGATGGTAATCAACTGGCTGCCCTGTTGCGGGAAAACAGCCGAACCAAGAACTCACATGTAATCTTTTCCAATGATGAAGGAAAATCATGGAGCAGTCCCCTGGAGCTGCCACGTGAGCTCACAGGGGACCGTCATACAGGGAAATATTTGAATGATGGTCGACTCTTTTTATCCTTTCGAGATACCGCACCCAACAGCCCAACTCAAGGTGATTGGGTTGCCTGGGTTGGTACCTATGACGATATTATAAAAAGAAGCCCAGGAGAATTCCGAATTCGGATCAAGGATAATAAACATTCATGGGATTGTGCCTACCCAGGTGTTGAACTATTGCCAAATGGCGAGATCGTGACCACTACTTATGGGCATTGGGATGAAGGTAAAAATCCTTACATTTTATCCGTAAGAATTAACATTAAAGATTTGAAATAAATGGAGAAAACTATGTCTAATAGTATCAATAGACGAGATTTTATTAAAACGACTGCAGCGGCGGGTGCGGCAGCAGCCGTAATGCCTAAAACACTATTTGCATCGTCAGCTGGGAAAAAGGTAAAACTAGGTTTTATCGGTACCGGGATGCGGGGACAATGGATGGTTTCACTGGCAGCAAAATATCCTGAAGTGGAGATTCCTGCCATCTGCGATATTGATGATGGCATGATCGCCAGTGCCCTAAAGATCATGAAGCATGAAGGGAAACCTGAGCCGCGGATCTATAATAAAAATGATGAAGATTTTCGTAACATGGTAAAGAATGAAGATCTGGATGGAGTCTATATTGCAACACCCTGGAAGTGGCACCACCCCATGGCTATGGCTGCCATGAACAGTGGAATACATGTAGGGACCGAAGTCCCGGCAGCGCTTACGGTAGATGATTGCTGGGATCTGGTAAACACTTCGGAGCGCACTGGAAGATTTTGTATGATCATGGAGAATGTTTGTTATAGAAGGGATGTAATGGCTGTACTGAATATGGTTCGCCAGAATATGTTTGGAGAGCTGCTGCACTGCCAGGGCGGTTACCAGCATGATCTTCGCCATGTAAAATTCAATGATGGAGAGAACCCCTATGGTGGTGGGGTAGAGTTTGGTAAGAAAGGATATTCGGAATCAAAATGGAGGACCCAGCATTCTGTAGATCGGAATGGCGATTTATATCCAACACACGGACTGGGTCCGGTAAGCTCCATGCTGGATATCAATCGGGGAAATAGGATGATGCACCTCACTTCAACTGCAACACAGGCTCGCGGGCTTAGCAAGTATATTGTGGATAAGGGCGGTTCGGATCATCCCAACGCAGATGTGGAATTCAAGTGCGGGGATATTGTCACTACAGTGATCAAATGCGCAAATGGCCAGACCATCATGCTCAGCCACGATACCAATAATCCACGTCCCTATTCTCTCAATTTCCGGGTACAGGGGACCCGGGGAATCTGGCAGAAAGATGCCCGTTCAGTTTACATAGAAGGGATCAGTCCGGAAGACCATCGCTGGGAAAATGAAGATGAATACTTGACCAAATACGATCACCCACTTTGGAAACAGTTTGAAGACCAGGCAGCCGGGTCAGGGCATGGTGGGATGGACTTTTTCATTCTTCGGGCATTTATTGAATCGCTGAAAGGGGCCCAACCTGTGATTGATGTATATGATGCTGTAAGCATGAGCGTGGTCTCGCCGCTGAGTGAACAATCGATTCGTTTAGGGAGCACAGCGGTGAAGGTTCCTGATTTTACCCGAGGCAAATGGAAAACCAATGAACCAATCTTTGGTTTAAATGATTACATATAAATGATACTTTCAACATTAGACTGGACTATTGTTGGTGCCTATTTTTCCATGTCACTTGCTGTAGGCATTTGGGCATCCAGGCAGGCCGGGGAAGATACGCAATCATTTTTCCTTGCTGGACGTAATATGCCTTGGTGGCTGTTGGGCGTCAGCATGGTAGCTACTACATTTTCCACTGATACACCTAACTTAGTAACCGATCTTGTTCGGCAGAATGGCGTCTCTGGGAACTGGGGCTGGTGGGCGTTTTTGCTGACAGGAATGCTGACTGTTTTTGTGTATGCTAACCTGTGGCGACGTTCAGGAGTGCTCACCGATATTGAGTTTTATGAGCTTCGATACAGCGGGAAAGCGGCAGCCTTCTTACGTGGATTTCGTGCTTTGTATTTGGGACTGGTTTTTAATGTTCTGGTTATGGGCGCTGTCAGCCTGGCGGCAGTAAAGTTTGGTGAAATTGTCCTGGGAATGCCCGGGTGGATGACACTGACCCTTGCCTGTTCAATTACGCTGGCCTATTCTACCCTTGGAGGATTAAAGGCCGTGATTATTACTGATTTTGTGCAATTTACATTGGCGATGATCGGATCGGTCTGGGCCATGGTTTATATTTTAGGCCTCCCTGAAATTGGGGGTCTATCAAAGCTGATCTCCCATGCAGGTGTTGCAGAAAAATTACCCCTGATCCCGGATCTATCAGATCCGGATGTGTGGGTTCCTGTTCTTCTGGTTCCTCTGGCTGTCCAGTGGTGGGCCAGTTACTATCCTGGTGCAGAGCCCGGTGGCGGTGGCTATATTGCCCAGCGGATGTTTTCTGCAAAGGACGAATCAAATGCCGTAGGTGCCACCTTTCTATTCAATGTTGCACATTATGCATTGCGCCCCTGGCCATGGATTCTGATTGCCCTTTCATCCTTAGTCATTTTCCCTGAACTGTCGGACATTCAAAAAGCGTTCCCTAATCTACCAGCGGATAAACTGGGGCACGATGTAGCCTATCCAGCCATGCTGACCTTGTTGCCGTCTGGATTGCTTGGGTTGGTTGCCGCATCCCTGATTGCAGCATTTATGAGTACCATGTCCACACAGCTCAACCTTGGGGCCAGTTATCTTGTTAATGATTTCTATCACCGCTTTATTAAACCTGCTGCAACAGAAAAAGAACTTGTACTGGCAGGTCGACTGTTCACAGTTGTTTCAGTTATTTTAGGTGCAGGTCTTGGATTGATGCTTACCAGTGCAGGTCAGGCATTCAATTTATTATTGATGATTGGTGCCGGTACCGGGCTTATCTATATCCTGCGCTGGTTCTGGTGGCGGATCAATGCCTACACCGAAATCGTGGCCATGGTAAGCTCGCTCCTTATTGCAGGTTATTTCAATTTTGGCGATTCTGGTTTAGACGGATGGCAAAAGATTGTTATAGGTGCATGTATAACAACCATTATCTGGGTTGCAGCTACCTATCTTACGCCGCCGGATGATGAAGAAACATTGCGCAATTTTGTAATGAAAGTCAATCCTGGTGGTCCAGGATGGGCAAAATATTCTCAAGGCACTGCGAACGAACCCTGGCCTGTCCCAAATGGAATTTTATGCATGCTGTTTGGCTGTATTGCTGTATATGGGTTCCTGCTCGGTGTTGGACAATTGATCTATGGCCACGTTGAATCTGGATCAATCTTATGCGGATTGGGCGTGATCTCTTCAATTGGGTTGTCTAAGATTTGGAAGTAAGTACACCAGGCCGTATATGTCTGTTTGGTGAGCATCAGGATTACCTTGGCCTGCCGGTCATTGCAATGGCGATTTCACTCAGGTCTAATCTTAAGGGAGAAAAAAGATCGGATCAGAAGGTTGTAGTTCACAAGCTTGATCTTAAACAGTCAGAAACATTTTTTTTGGATGATCTTTCGTATAAAACACCTAGAGATTATTTCAAAAGCGGGATCAAGGTTTGTCAAAATGAAGGCATCACCTTTTCCAATGGTTTTGAGTGCGATGTCACCAGTGAAATTCCCATTCGCGCTGGGACCAGCAGTTCGTCCGCCATTTCCGTAAACTGGATCAATTTTTTATCCCAGATGGCGGATGAACCACCATATTGGGATCAAAAAAAGATCGGTGAATTGGCCTATAAAACAGAAGTGGAAGAATTCAAAGAACCCGGCGGTATGATGGATCAATATTCCACAGCGATTGGAAACCTGATCTATCTTGAATCTGAACCGACCCTTTCCATTAAAACCTTGAACCCAAGCCTGGGTGCATTTGTTTTAGGTGATTCATGTGAGCCGAAAGATACTATGGGGATTTTGAGCCGATGCCGCGAAACCAGATTGGAATTATTTGAAGTGTTAAAGAATATGAATCCAGATTTGAATATTCACACATGCGGTGATGAGCTTGATCTCTCTGATCTTAATGAAGACCAAAAAACATTATTCCACGGTACGGTCCAAAATCGCGATCTGCTTAATGGAGCACTAGCTGAACTAGAAAAGGATGAGATAGATCATAAAAAAATTGGGCAATACCTGACCAAACATCATTCTGTATTAAGGGATGTTCTACAGGTCAGCACATCCAAGATAGAGCTCATGATGGATGCTGCTCAAAATGCAGGTGCTCTTGGAGGAAAGATCAACGGTTCTGGCGGCGGCGGCTGTATGTTTGCATATGCACCCGAAAACCCTGAGCCCGTAGCAGAAGCGATAGAATCTGTTGGTGGAAAATCATACATTATCCATTCGGATGAAGGGACAAAGGTTTTAATTTGATGATTCAGAATAAGGTATAAGACGAATGACAGATATTTCATTATTGGTTATGGCAGCAGGTATGGGCTCCCGTTACGGTGGGCTAAAGCAATTGGATGCAGTTGGCCCCAGCGGTGAAACGATTATCGATTATTCCGTTTACGATGCTATCCAGGCAGGGTTTGATAAGGTGGTTTTTATTATCCGTAAGGATTTTGAAGATGAGTTCAGGTCACAGATCACCGAAAAATATTCTGGAAAGATTCAGGTCGAATTTGCGTTTCAGGATCTATACGATTTGCCAGATGGATTCATTTGTCCCGAAGGACGCAAAAAACCCTGGGGAACCGGGCACGCTATTCTTGCCGCTTCAGGCATGATTCATGAACCATTTGTTGCAATCAACGGTGATGATTTTTATGGACGGGAATCATTCAAAGTTGTTGCTGATTATTATCTAAGTGGCGCCGATGATTTTTCCATGGTTGCTTTTCAATTGGATAAAACATTGTCTACTTTTGGGGGTGTAACACGAGGGCTTTGTACAGTGAAAGAAGGGAAACTGGATACCGTTATAGAAACAGGAGAACTTCAAAGAGCAGGGCAGGGTGTTACTTCGGATCGGAATATTAAACTGGATGGCAGCGAGCCTGTTTCCATGAATGTATGGGGATTCACACCGGTGGTTTTTAAATATTTAAGGGATATGTTTGTGGAATTTTTACATGATGAAGGCAATAAACTCAAGAGTGAATACCTGATCCCTTCTGTTGTTAATGAGTTGATCCAAAGCGGCAGGGAAGATGTTTATGTCCTGCACAGCACATCTTCCTGGTTTGGTGTAACCTATAAAGATGACAGGCCATTTGTTATGGAAGAAATACAAAAACTGATCGATCATGGTACATACCCTAAACAACTATTTTGAGAGACAAATGAATACTTATTTTTACAAAGCGACAAAGATTAATCTTTTTGTATTTATGATATTGGTAGCAAACACTCCTTCTGAAATACAAAACCCTGCTATTGTTGAGATAAATAAAATGCCGGCTCGGGCGACCTTTTTTACTTATGAATCAAAAGCGTTAGCCAAGGCCAACAATCTATCACAGTCAAAGTATTACCAATCCCTGAATGGAGATTGGCAATTCAATTGGGTACGAGACCCTGCTGAGCGCCCAATGGATTTCTATAAAACTGATTTTGATGATTCCGATTGGAATGAAATCCCTGTACCTGCTAACTGGGAGATTAATGGCTATGGCGTTCCAATATATTTGAACCATCCCTACGAATTCTCCTATAATCCTGACCCCCCAAATATCCCTGACGGATATAACCCGGTTGGCTCTTATCGAAAAGAATTTATAATCCCTTCTGCTTGGGAAGGTAACAGGATAGTAATCCATTTTGGCGCAGTGAAATCTGCTTTTTTTCTATGGGTGAATGGACAGCAGGTTGGCTACAGCCAGGGCAGCAAGCTCCCTGCAGAGTTTGACATTACTGAATATGTAAAAACAGGAAGAAATCTGGTTGCGCTACAGGTATACCGCTGGTCAGATGGAACCTACCTGGAGTGCCAGGATTTCTGGCGGATCAGCGGTATTGAGCGGGACGTGTTTCTGGCCGCTGAGCCAAGGATCCGGATCGCTGATTTTTGGGCTAAGACACCACTAAATGAAACGTTTAAGGATGGTGATTTTCAACTTGAAATAAATATTAATAATGATTCTGATTCCGATGAACGAATATCTGTTCAGACTGAATTATTTAAGCCTAATGGCAGACGGGTTTACAATAAAACCGACAGGATAACGGTTCCAGCTCATTCAGATCTGGTTCATGGGTTGGGGAAAAGGATTATGAATGTAGATGCCTGGACCGCTGAAACTCCAAACCTGTATACACTCCAGATCACTTTGAAAAAAGGATATGATGTCATTGCATCGGTCAGTGATCAAATTGGATTTAGATCCATAGAAGTTAAGGCTGGGCAATTTTTAGTTAATGGACAGCCCATTTTGATTAAAGGTGTAAATCGACACGAACATGACCCTGTAACGGGACATGTTATCAGCCGTGAGCTGATGGAAAAAGATATTCAATTAATGAAAGAATTCAACGTTAACACGGTTCGCACCAGTCACTATCCATCTGATCCTTACTGGTATGATCTTTGTGATAAATACGGTCTTTATGTAATCGGTGAAGCAAACATTGAAAGCCATGGCATGGGATATCACCCTGATCGTACCCTGGGAAATAAACCAGAGTGGGAAGTTGCCCACCTGACCCGTATTCAAAGGATGGTGGAACGAGATAAAAACCATCCATCCATTATCATGTGGTCCATGGGCAACGAAGGCGGGGACGGGGTAAATTTTGTTGCTTGCTCGAACTGGATTCACGAAAGAGATCCTTCCCGGCCAGTCCACTATGAGCGAGCAGAAGATCGGGATCATGTTGATGTATTCTCACCCATGTACCCTGGTGTAAAATGGTTGGAAAAATGGTCAGAAAAAACACATGAGCGGCCTCTTATTATGTGTGAATATATGCATGCCATGGGGAACAGTCTCGGGGGTATGGCAGAGTACTGGGAGTTGATTCGAAAGGAACCACAGCTTCAGGGAGGCTGTATCTGGGACTGGGTGGACCAGGGATTGAAAAAAATATCAGAAAAGGGTGAAACCTATTTTGCCTATGGCGGTGATTATGGGCCACCGGATACGCCCAGCGATGGCAATTTTTTAATTAATGGTTTGGTCCAACCAGATCGAAAACCAAACCCACATTTTTTTGAAGCAAAAAAAGCATACCAGAATTTTTTGGTTAAACCCTATGGCCTTCGCGACTTTTTGGTTGAGATCACCAATGAGCATTTTTTTACCAATTCCAAAGAGTTTGAAATATCATGGAAATTGAGATCAGAAGGAAAAACAATTCAATCAGGAATATTAAAGAATCTTAGTCTCAAACCCCAGGAAAGTCGGTACATTAATATTCCTGTAACTGCAGTTAAGATGGAACCATTAACAGAATATTTCCTGGAATTTGAATTCAGGCTGAAGCATGATCAAGGATTATTAAACAAGGGGCATCTTGTTGCATGGGAACAACTACATCTGGTGAATTACAATACGATAAAAAATGTTTCAGAAGAAATGCGAGCAGGCCAATTGGCGAATATTCCGGCTTTTAAAAAGGTCAATGAAAACGATGACAGGGTAGAGATAATTGGGCGTGATTTCAAAATAAAGTTTTCCAAGAAGCGTGGCACATTGGAGTCCTGGATATGGAATGGGAAGGAATATTTATTGAAGGGTCCCAGGCCGAACTTTTGGAGGGCTCCGATTGATAATGATTTTGGTAATAACATGCCGCAGAGAATGGCCGTGTGGAAAGATGCTACGGATCATCAAATAATTGAAGAGATACGTGTCACGATTAAGAATGATTTAGTCGGAATTCAGACCAGCTATGAATATCCTGATATAGGTTCAAAAGGTAAAATAGCGTATAGTATTTATGGTAACGGCCGCATATTGGTCAACCATAGTTTTGAACCGAGTATTCCTGACCTGCCTAACCTGCCCAAGTTTGGTTTAACCATGGAACTTCCGAAAGAATTTAACAATCTAACCTGGTTTGGTAGAGGGCCTCATGAAAATTATTGGGATCGGCAATCCAGCGCAAAAGTAGATATCTATTCAGGGAAAGTTTCTGAACAGTACCACCCCTATGTGCGTCCACAGGAGAATGGGAATAAGACCGATGTACGCTGGGCCACACTGAGGAATGATAGGGGTGATGGCATAATGTTAACAGGATTCCTTTCCTTAAATGCCAGTCACTTTATCCCAAAAGACTTTGATCATGGTTTTGAGAGATCCCAAAATGGTGCAAATGATGATATCAAAGTAATCAAGAAAGGTATGCATACGATAGATTTAGTAGAAAGAGACCTTGTCCATCTCGATATTGATCATTTACAAATGGGTGTTGGTGGTGAAGACAGTTGGTGGGCACAGCCATTGGACAAATATCAGATTCAGTCGAAAGAGCACACCTATCATTTCATGATGATCCCTTTAGCTGAACAAAATGATCCAATAGAATTATATAAGAATGATCTCTTTAAATAGAGACCAGATCAATGATCTGATCTCTATGAAAGAAGCCATTGGAGCTATGAAGACTGGGTTTGCTCAATTGAGTAGTGGAGAAGCTGTTGTGCCCCTGCGATTGAACCTGGATATCCCCGATAAAAATGCTGCATCAGTCGTGATGCCTGCCTATGCAAATGGGAGCCCCTACTATACAGTTAAAATCCTATCTGTGAACTATTCAAACCCAGACAAAGGATTGCCTTTGATCCATGGAGTTGTTCAGGTGTTTGATGCTGAAAACGGGGAGCATATTGCTAACCTAGATGGAGCATCGGTTACAGCAATTCGAACCGGCGCGGCTTCTGGCTTAGCTACAGATTTATTGGCAAAGGAGAGTGCAAAGGTCTGTGCAGTCTTTGGCACTGGGGTCCAGGCTAGTTCCCATATTAAAGCTGTTTTGGAAGTGAGGCCCATTGAAAAAATAATTGTATTCAGTCGGAGTAAACCATCTGCAGAAAAATTTTGTAGTACACTTGACAATCAAGTTCAATGTGAGATAGGCGAAAAAGAATCATTGCTGGAAGCTGATATTGTCTGCACCACAACTCCTGCATCATCCCCGCTGTTTGAAGCCGACAGAATTAAACCCGGGTGTCACTTGAATGTTGTAGGCTCACACCAGCCCAGTTCTAGAGAAGTGCCAACGGACCTGGTTGCACGTTCTAAAATAATTGTGGATAAAAGAGAAGCCTGTGAACAGGAAGCAGGTGATTTAATTATTCCAGTTCAAGAAGGAGCATGGTCCTTCGAGTACCTGCACGGAGAACTTGGGCAGGTGGTTTCCGGAGATATAATTGCCCGTGAATCAGAAAATGAGATCACGCTGTTTAAATCGGTTGGAAACGCTATCCAGGACCATGCCATGGCACACCTGGTTATGGAAAAGGTATAAGAACTACAAGAAATATCATTCTCTGATACAGCTAAACCTTGGATATTTCTGTCATTATTCCCACCTACAATCGGAGAAACACTCTATCGCGAGCAGTTGAATCTGTACTCAATCAGATCTATAAGCCCATTGAAATTATTGTTGTTGATGATGGATCCACGGATGGTACAAAAGAGATGTTCTCGGAAATGTATCCATTAGTCCGTTACATCTATCAAGCCAATTCAGGGGTTAGTTCGGCAAGAAATACGGGGATTAATAGTGCCAGTGGTGACTGGATCGCCCTATTGGATTCAGACGATGAGTGGTTACCAGACAAACTAGACAGACAGGTCAAGCTGTTGCAGGACAATGCAGAAATACGTTTTTGCCATACTAATGAGATCTGGATACGAAATAACGTACGCATTAATCAAAAGAAAAAACACCAGAAATACGGCGGAAATATTTTTAATAAATGTCTGGATATCTGTCGGATCTCGCCTTCATCGTCTCTGTTCCACACATCCGTAATCAAAGATGTAGGACTGTTTGATGAATCTCTAGACGTGTGTGAAGATTATGATCTGTGGTTGCGAATCACTGCAAAATACCCGATCCTGTTTCTGGATCAGCCATTGATTAAAAAATTTGGAGGTCATAGTGACCAACTTTCAAGGGTTTTTGGAGGCATAGAGCAGTACCGGATTCGATCCTTAGAAAAAATATTAACATCTAAATCACTTTCAGGATCTCAATTCGAAGCAGCAAAAGATATGTTGATTCATAAACTTCAGATTTATGCTAAAGGGCTTAAGAAACGTGATAAAAATACTGAACTCCATTCTGTTGAAAAAAAGATTCATGATTGGCTTAATATGTCAAAATTGAATTAGATTCCAAAGCTTAGGAATAATGAGAGCAATAGGATGAGTTTCGCCTTTCCTTGAAACGTATTATTACCAGAGCATACATTTACTTCAATTGTATTCATGAAAATTGCATCAAAATTAATTATTGTTCTGTCTTTCATTCTAACGGGACTTTTTGCCCGGCAATGGGTAGAAACCGGTGCGTTAAGACCATCGGAACCTAATTGGGATGTGAATTCTATTTCAGACAGGCACCTGGAAATAGCGTTTGATATCGGTGGATATTTTATAGAACAACTGCCAAATGGGAAGAATCGGATCACGTTCCCAGGAAGTGTACCCATACTTGAAAGCGGCGCTCCTGAGCTTCCCCGCATGGCCCGATCCATCATTATACCGGACCTCGCGCATATGGAGCTGTCTGTCTTAGAGACAGAGTTCATAGACGTGCCAGTGGAGAACATAGAGCCGTCCAAGGGCAACTTAACTCGGGATATTGATCCTTCAACCATTCCCTATACCTATGGTAAACCCTACCAGACAGATGAATGGTATCCCGGTAATTTTGTATTTATGAGAGAGCCCTATATCATGCGTTCTTTGAGAGGGCAAACAGTGGTTTTACAACCGATTCAGTATAACCCAGTTCAAAGGATATTGCGGATCTATACCCATATTAAAGTATCTATTCTAGAAAATGGGTTAAGTCAGAACAATCCGCTGACAAGACGCCCGGCAAACGGTGGGTCTCGTGAATTTGAGCACATGTATAAAGACCACTTCATAAATTACCCGACAGATGATCGATATGATGTTCTGGGTGAGCAGGGGCCTATGTTGATTATTAGTTATGGCGACTTTATGGATGAAATGCAGACCTTTGTAGACTGGAAAAATTATAAGGGCATCCCAACTGAAATGGTAGACATAGCAGATGTTGGGGATGTGGATGATATTGCCCAATTGGTTTCAGACCAGTATTATGAGAATGGGATTGCATTTGTATTGCTTGTGGGAGACATTGATCAGATTGAGACCATACGCCGTTCAGATGGTGCAGGGTCCAACAGTCCATCTGATAATTCACTTACCTTTGTTGCCGGTAATGATTTTTATCCTGACCTGATCATAGGACGATTTTCTGCGGAAACAGGTGAACAAGTGGAAACCATGATCAACAGAACCATTGGATATGAAATGGATCCTGATCCAGCAGCAGACTGGTATAAAAAGGGATCTGGATTTGCTTCAAACCAGGGACCTGGTGATGATGGTGAATATGATGATGAACACTTGGATAATATCCGTGAACTGCTTTTAGCTTACACGTATATTGAAGTAGATCAGATATACGATCCGGACGGTACAGTTGCACAGGGTGAAGCCGCCATAAATGAAGGGCGGTCTATTGTGAATTACACCGGGCATGGTTCTAATGGATCTTGGGGAAATGGCTGCCCCATGAATAACACCAATGTAAATGGTTTGGTGAATACAGGTATGTGGCCCTTTATCTGGTCTGTGGCCTGTGTAAATGGTGAATTTAATAATGGAACATGTTTTGCCGAAACCTGGCTCCGTGCCACGGATTCCGATGGAAATCCAACAGGCGCTATTGCAACACTTATGTCAACGGTTAATCAGGCCTGGAATCCTCCTATGGAAGGCCAGGACGAAATGAATGCCATATTTGTTGAATCCTATTCCGATAATATTAAAAGAACCTTTGGTGGTCTTTCTTTCAATGGAATGAACCAGATGAATGACAGTTATGGTTCCCAGGGCTATGATGAAACATGTTACTGGACAATATTTGGCGATCCGTCAGTTGTGATGCGGTCTGATACTCCAACGGGTATGGAAGTGACCCACAGCGATGTAATTATCATAGGTGCTACCGAATTCAACATCGAAACTGGAGAAAGCGGAGCATTAGTCTCAGTATCCAGGGATGGAGATCTCCTGGCATCGGCTTACACGGATGGTTCCGGTGCTGTAGACCTGTTTTTTGAGACTGCTCTGGATATACCTGGACCTGTTGATGTTGTTGTGACGGCTTATAACAGGATCCCTTATGAAACTTCTATAAATGTGATTGCTCCTGATGGAGCCTATATGCTCTTGGGGGATGTTACAGTGAACAGTGGAGGAGATCAAATCCTGGACTACGGCGAGATGGGTTATTTCTACACTACATTTGAAAATGTAGGGCAGGATCCATCGGGTGATCTAACCTTTATCCTGTCCCATGAAGGATCTATGGTAGACATCATTACGGAAGAAATTTTTCAAAGTTCGGTTGCCGCTGGTGATGAAGTAACGGTTGGCCCGTTTGAGTTGCAAGTGAGCTGGAATGTTGAAGATGGAGCGGTGGTTCCTTTTATGATACAGGCCATTGATGGCGCAGAGACCTGGGAGTATGATGTTAACATGGCTGTTGAAGCTCCAGCATATAATTTATTCTCTGCTGAATTCTATGATAATGGAAATGGCACCTTAGATCCTGGTGAATCAGCCACTCTTCAACTGGTGATACAAAACACAGGGCATGCCCCTGTGAGTTATCCCACATTCGAAGCCACCACAAGTGATCCATATCTTACACTTGGGAGCATAGAAAGTGACAATGCCTACTGGTGGGACATGGATCAGCAGGTCACTGTAACGATCGAAATTACTGCATCATCAGATGCTCCTGTTGGTCATACAGCACTTGCTGGATTGGTCATCGGGACTTTAAATACAGACTATGCATTTGTCTACCCCGTTCCTATTACATTTGGTCTTATGGTTGAAGACTTTGAAACTGGAGATTTCGCATCGTTCGATTGGGTACATGGTGGGAATGCGGATTGGGTTATTGATTCAGACGCATATTCAGGTAGTTTTTCAGCAAAATCTGGTGACATTGGTCATGATCAAACATCAGAACTTTCTATTGTAATGAATATTCTTTATGAAGGTAATATTCAATTCTGGTCCAAAGCATCATCCGAGCAGGGGGAATCAGGAACGGTTTATGATTATTTGGATTTCTATATAGATAACGACCCTCAAGAGTTAATGATTGGCGGTACAACAGATTGGGCTGCATACACGGTAAACCTACCAGCGGGCGAACATACACTTCGCTGGGTTTACCAAAAAGACGATGCCCAGAGTTCAGGTGAAGACTGTGCCTGGGTAGATAGGATCTATTTTCCGCCAGGAGCGATCCCACCGCTGAATATTGATTTTGGAGATTTGAATTTTGATAGTATTGTAAATGTTCTCGATGTGATTGTCACGGTCAACTATATAATTGGCTATATTGATCTCAATAATGAACAGATCCAAAATGCAGATGTGAACATGGATGGTTCAGTGGATGTATTTGACATACTCTTAATCGTTGACATGGCCCTTGGTAACTAAAGAGACTCTATTGAGATATAATTAACTAATAGCTCCATGATTGGAGCTATTTTTTTGATATAGTGACAGATTCATTAACTAATATCCATTAGATCGGTAACCACAATGAAAAAACTATTTATCCCAGTCATATTCCTGTGTTTTGTATATGCAGAGAGTGAAAAAACATTTACTCTGAATGCTGATAATACTGTACTCAGGTGGACTGCAGAAAAAGTCACAGGGACCCACTGGGGGTATGTGAAAGTTGAAGGCGGTTCTGTGGTGGTTAAAGGTAAAAAAATCTTAACCGGTGAATGTATAGTGGATATGTCAACCATAACGGTTATGGATATGAAGGACAGTCCCTATGGCAAAAAACTTGAAAGCCATCTTCGATCCGGTGATTTCTTTGATACTGAGAACCATTCTAGAGCATCGCTAAAGATTAGAGGCGTTTCCTATAAACAAGGGTCAGTTGATCTCACTGGTGATCTGACTATCAAGGGTATAAGCCATCCTGTAGAATTTTCTGCAGTTGTAAGATTTTCAGATAAAGGTGCAACTGCTAAAGGACAAATAAAAATTGACAGGACTCTTTACGATATTAAGTATAGATCAGGGAAATATTATCCAGACATTGGTGATAAGATGATATATGACGTTTTTAAATTAGATTTCGAAGTAGAAGCAGACTAAATATTGAATCAAAAAATACAAAGGAGAATTGACACCCGCTCCATTAGAAAATGGTTCATATTTAGATTTCTAATAGTTAACCTGTTAATTTTAGTCTTGGGTTATGGACAATCAAATTATTTAACGGACTTTAATCCCGATTCCTTGAGATTCAAAACGGCTACAGCGGTCCGATGTTCAGAACCACCAGTCATAGATGGGGTTTTGGATGAATCTGCCTGGCAATCAGCTTTACCGGTAGATGAATTTTTTCAGATCGATCCATTGGAACTGGCTCGTCCAGCAGAATCAACGATAGCTCGGGTCCTTTATGATGACAACTCACTTTACATCTCATTCCGATCTTATGATTCACAGCCAGACCAAATCAAACGTGCCCTGGTTAGAAGAGATAATTGGATGGAAGGATTTAATTCCAATTCTGACTGGGTTGGTTGCTCTATTGATTCAAGAAATGATGATTACAATGGCTATTTTTTTGCAGTAAATGCATCTGGAGTCAAGATAGATGTTTCAATTGCCGGTCATGAAGAGTATGATCCCAGTTGGGATGCTGTCTGGGATGTGGCTGTTGCGTTTGATGATGATGGATGGACAGCAGAGTTTGATTTGCCTTTTGCCATGTTTCAATTTGATAATATAACAGACCTGGTCTGGGGCGTTGAATTCCTGAGGGGAATTCATCGAGTTCAGGAATCTCTCATGTGGCCAGGGCGCGCTAAAGCGGTGCGGGGAAGCGTGTTCCCACTGGGGGTTCTGTTGGGTCTAAAAAATATTCCCGATCCAAAACAGTTAGAGATAATACCCTATACGCTTTTGGGTCGTAGCACAGAGACCCGTCTTGATTTCGGTATGGATGCCCGCTATGGGCTCACATCAAATTCGATCATGAAAATGACCTTTAATCCGGATTTTGGACAGGTAGAAGCAGACCCATCTGTTTTGAACCTCACAGCGTTTGAAACATTTTATGATGAAAGACGACCCTTCTTTTCTGAGGGGGCTGAATTTTTTAGTCAGCGTCTATCTCTGTTTCATTCCCGACGGATCGGAAGGGCCCCTAGCTACAACCTACCGGAAGAAGGCGAATTAAAGGACGCACCGGATTACACAACGATCCT
>Ga0208765_1000482_pt1 | contig 26266 bp, 25 predicted proteins | sample ETNtaG_2_FD_185783 | JGI IMG/M metagenome (GOLD analysis project Ga0208765, IMG submission 185783) | Marine microbial and viral communities from oxygen minimum zone, Eastern Pacific Ocean - ETNP201406SV203 (SPAdes) (version 2) | ecosystem: Environmental > Aquatic > Marine > Oceanic ...
AATCCGATTCCCTGATTCAATATCTGGCTTGATGGATTCATGCCAGTAGGGCAGGAACCGGTCTACAGTGTCTTTCAAACACTCGGAAGCAGGCAGCTCATTCGGAGCCAGGTCACTATACCTTTCATCAAAACGGGGATGTCGTTCATCGTCTGAATCCAATTGTGGCGGCGGTGTTGAATAACTCCGGCGCCAGATCAAAACCTGTTCATCGCCATATTTTTTGGCCGTTTCAACTTTATTGAGGCCTTGCAGTGCACCATAGTGACGTTCATTCAATCGCCAATTATATTTGATTAAAATATTATCCTCACCCATTTCGTCCAAACAAATTTCCATGGTTCGATTGGCACGTTTCAACACAGAAGTGTGAGCCACATCAAATTGGAATCCTCCTTCCTTTAGAAGTTTTCCAGATTCTTTGGCTTCTGCTTCGCCTTTTTCAGTTAGATCAACATCCGTCCAGCCTGTAAACCGATTTTCAAGATTCCATTGACTCTCCCCATGACGAAGTAAAACAAGGTTATGCATAATATATTTCCATAATCCAGTTTGAAATTCCCAATCTCTTTTTTCAGACCAAAGCTTTTTTTATGTAGATTTAAATTATGTGTGGACGCAAGACACTGACTCAGAGCATGCAATCCATCATTGAAGAACTGGCAATTGATGACTGGCAGGATGATAAATACAAACCCAGCCACAATATTGCTCCCACCCAATCAGCACCTATCCTGATTGGGGACAATGGTTCTCGTGTTGTAAAAAGAATGCAGTGGGGGTTAATCCCAAGTTGGTCAAAAGATGAGTCCATTGGCTCAAAGATGATTAACGCCAGGGCTGAAACTTTATTAGAAAAACCTTCTTTCCAAGACTTGGTTCAACAAAATCGCTGTATTATAATAACCGATGGTTATTTTGAATGGAAGCGAGGAAAGGAAGGGGTCCAACCTTATTACTTTAGACACCCTAAAAACCGGTTGTTGCTCATGGCAGGGCTATGGACATCATGGACATCTCTTAAAACAAATAAACTCTTGACCTATACTGTTATAACAACTTCAGCAAAAAAAGAGATATCATATATCCATAACCGCATGCCCGTTATTCTGAACCCAACCACAATTGATGAATGGATTTTTTGCGATAATACTTCTATAAGCCAGACGATAACCTATTTGACTCCTTATACTGGAAAACTATTAACATCACCAGTATCTACATATGTCAATTCACCAAAAAACAATTCACCTGAATGTATTCGTGGAATTAACGATACTTCTACATTAGAATTATTTTAAGTATTAACTAATTGGTGTTCTTCGGATTTCAGGAAGCTGATACTTCAATTGATTTTAGATTCATGATTTAATTCCCAAGCCAATCTTAATCCCAAAAGGACCAAATCAGTACGAACATCATGGAAAATGTTTTCTGGTACAAAGAGCCTAGAAAAACCACCTGTGGCTAAGATAACCGGCGCGTCTGATTTAAAAAGTTCCTTTGTCATTTGATTGGTAATTTCTTTTACCATTCCTAATTGTCCAAAATAGAGACCCGATTGTATGCTCCCCGAAGTGGACCGACCGGTAACGTGGTCCCGCTGTAATATTTCAACGGAAGGCAGTTTAGCGGTCTTTATTGAAAGAGATTCCATCGATGTCTCCAGTCCTGGGAATATGGCACCACCATAATAGACTTTGTCCTTATTGATCGCATCCAGAGTTGTTGCTGTACCAAAATCAACCACAATTATATTTTTCCCTGGAAACAAGTTTACAGCAGCAAGTGCACCTGCAATGCGATCAGCACCAACCTCAAGGGGATTGCGATAGCGGATCTGGAGACCAGTTTTCACACCGGGCCCAAGTTCAAAGGGTTCCAGCTGAAAATATTTTAAACAGGCGTTGCGGAAAGAATGTATCCTGTCCGGAACCACAGAACAGAAACTAATGGCTTGGATTTTTTCCGGAGGAATATCATTCTCCCTGATGGCACTTCGTAAAAAGGTCCCCACCTCATCGGAAGAACCTCTATAGGTAGACGACTTCCGGAATTGTAGAACCAATTCAACGCCATCATAGATTCCGCAAAGCAGTGACGTGTTTCCTATGTCAACAGTCAAGACCATGAGAAGTCAGTGCAAATTTTGACTAGAGATCGTGCCAGTTCTTCCGATGATTGTGGTGAAAATATCTTTGTTGATCCTTTATCCAAGATCTGGAAATTGATTTGAATGCCGTTTTGTCGATCTGAAACATCATTATGTACCACAAAGTCGGCACCTGTTCGCTTGAAAAGTTTACTGATAGCTTTTTGCTGTTCATTATTGTTTTGACTTGAAGTTAATTTGAAAGGAATAAAACAGATCTGTTGGTTTTGACACCATGCCCTGATTTTCTCAGCAATCTTGGGAGTTGGTTTCAATTTAATGTCTAATTCTTTCTCAGATGATTCGATCTTTGATTTCTGATTTAACGGTTGGCCATTGATCTCAATAGCAGAATAATCACTAACCGCAGCCAAATGGATAATGGCTGAAAATTCATGTTCTTTTAGTGTCTTTTTCATTCTATTCTTCAGGTCAAGCGTGGTTTCAAATTGGCCTAGGTAACAGGAGTCCTGAGGCAGGATGGCCCAGGTACTATGCAGGTAATAAACGTCCCAGCCTTGGTCGTTGAAATGATCGGCTATCGCTGCCCCAGTACACCCGCTGCTTAGGTTACTGATATACCGAACCGCATCAATGGGTTCTCTGGTACCGCCTGATGTAATAAGAACCTTCTTTTTAGATATGGGATCAATCTTTTCTAGGATTTCAGCGAATAGTTCTTCAGGCTCAAGCATTCGTCCCCAGCCTTCATCCCCGCAGGCCAGTGCACCAGAGCCGGTTCCAAGAATGGTGGCTCCCCAGTTTTCGAGCTTTGCTAAAGATTTTTGTGTGGCTGGGTGACCCAACATTTTCGTATTCATGGCTGGAGCTATAAAATATGGCTTGGCAAAGTCATGTGCTAAAAACAAAGCTGTTACTAGCGTTGAGCCGTCACCAGCCGCCATCTTGTTGATTGTATTTGCTGTTGCTGGAGCACAAATAACAAAATCAGCCCACTTTATAAGATTGATATGGGACATCATATTTCCACTTTCGTACATGTCACTCATAACAGGCCTGCCGGACAGGCCTTCCAGAGTGGCATCCCCAATAAAACGAAGTGCTGAGGAAGTAACGACAGTTTGAACTTCATGGCCTTCCTGCACTAGTTGAGAAATTAACTGGGCAGATTTGAATGCAGCAATAGAACCCGATAGTTTGAATAAGATCTTATATTTCGACATTGTCGATGAGCCTTACTTTTCCCAGCCTTACGGCCCCGAACCTGCGACCGCCATGTTCTTCAATATATTCAACATGAAACTTTTTGCGCTCCAATTCATCTGTTATGACATCTGGGGGATTATTGGTTAATAATTGGTGGTAAAACTGGTGTGCAATTCCCCTTTCCTGCTCTAAAAGTCTTTTATTGCGCGAGCTGAGCGCAAGTCCATCATTTTCACGTATAGTAGGGCACAGAATGATTTTAGTATCCATGAAAAAAGCCTTTGCCATATCTTTCAGAAGTTGGTATTGCTGATAGTCCTTTTCACCCATGTACATTCTATTGGGTTTCACTACATTCATCAGTTTCATCACTACAGTCAGAACACCGTTGAAATGCCCCGGCCGCATCTTACCTTCCATTATTTTGCTGTAATTTGTTTCATTGATCCTAAAGTGATACCTATCAGAATACAAGTCATCGTAAATTGGTAGCAGACAATAGTTCACGCCTTCATCTACCAGCAATGCCTGATCTTGATCCAGGTCATTAGGGTAATTTTCATAGTCACTGTGATTATTAAACTGCGTTGGATTGACATAGATGCTTACAACCGTAATATCATTTTCTCTTATGGATTGCCTCACCAACGAAAGGTGACCATCATGTATAGCTCCCATGGTTGGAATAAATCCAACCAATTTCCCTGTTATTGATTTATCCCGTAATTTTTTCCATTCAGCTAATCGTATGATTGATTTCATACTCAATAACTCTCCTTTTCAGATGGAAAATTTTTATCTTTTACATCATTACTATAACTGTTCAGAGCTTCTAATATTTTTTGATGCGCGTTCAAATAAGTACGCAGAAATTTTGGCTTAAAACCTGGATTCATTCCCAGGAGATCATGCCAAACTAAGATTTGGCCAGATGTACCTACGCCTGCACCAATTCCTATGGTTGGTATATTAAGGACATCTGTAACTTTTTTACCCAATGCAGAGGGGACCATTTCTAATACTATTGAAAAGACCCCAGTCTGTTCAAGCATTTTAGCACTTTTAATTAACTGAGCAGAAGTTTTTTCACCTTTCCCTTGGAGTTTATGGCCACCAAACTGGTGCACAGACTGGGGAGTCATCCCCAAATGTCCCATAACGGGTACTCCAGATTTTATAATGTGTTCAATATCATCAAGTGCATCTCCAGCACCTTCAATCTTTACTGCCTGAGCTCCGGCTTTACATATCCGGTCTACCGTTTCCATGGTATGGTTCAATCCTTTACGGTGAGCTAAAAAAGGCATATCTGCAATTAGTGGTTTGGTTTTTATGCCACGGTGTACTGCAGCCACGTGCAAAGCCATCATTCCCACTGTAGCAGGGATTGTCGTTTCGTGACCGTGCATGACCATAGCTAGACTGTCACCCACCAACACAGCATCAATGTCACTTTTATCTAAAATGCAGGCGGAAAGATAATCGTAGCAGGTAACCATGGAGATTTTTTGACAAGACCTATTTTTTTTATGAAAAACCTGGAGATTGGTCATACCATGTGCTCCCTCTGAATTACCTTTTCAAAAGCCTGATATAATTCAAGGTAGATACTATTTTCTAGGGCTTTTTTGTGTCCCTCGATGGTCTCTCGGTCACCACGGACGATTGGTCCCGTGACTTGGGGCGCAATGGAAAGAGCATTATGCACAATTTGTTGCAGATATGGTTGCACAACACTGGCTGGAAGATTCCAGATCTCGAATTGTTTTCGAAGAGTAATCCAAATCATGCTTGTAAAATTACCTGCCATGGAACACCAAGCGTGGTAGAGAGGCTTTTCTTTACCCGGAATGGAAAATGAAGGATTGATCAGTTCTGGAAATAATTCATTAAAGCTAGTTTTCCCATTTTCAGTAATAAAAGGTATGACTTCATATTCATACAGGGTCAGCATTTTCGTACCAAAAGACATGAGTGGATGGGCACCGTCAGCCATAGCTGAATAAACAAAACCGGAAAAATGAATATACTTTTTATTGGGGAATTGTTTTTTCAGTGGTTCAATAAATTCTATCAGTGAATCATCAGAGATCGCACACAAAATTTTCTGATGTTCAGCAACAAGATGCAAAAGATCAGTACCATCAGAGCGTTTCCACTGTGTAAAGGGGATTAAACAGTAATTAAAATAGCAACCCAGATGGGTTGCTAAACGGCCACCGCCAATAATAAGGTAGGATGTTTTTTTGTTCGGTACCTGTCTCATAGATCAAGTCCGTTATTATTATTCGATTATTGTCGCGTACAGTAAATGTTACGCGCAGAGGAATATTAAGCCTTGTATTGCCAATATTGAAACACAATTATTTCCCGCCCGTCAGCCTGATTAAATAATAATTCAAGTACTTTTCTTTTGGTTTATAGTCAATTAAATAACGAAATTTCTCAGTGTAACTGGCTTTTTTAAGACCGGTTTTTAAAAATAAATCAAGGAGAGTACAATGAATCGTTCTATCCGAATCTTAGCTGGCCTTCTCATCTTTTCACTGACTACGTTCCTATTCGCAGAAATGACTGTATCCGGTACTGTTACCGATGCGTCGACTGGCGATGCTCTCGCTGGTGCGAATGTGGTGGTTGATGGAACAGAATTAGGTACCGCTGCAGACGCTAGCGGTGTATTCACAATTAATGATGTACCCGATGGTTCAACCCTCACTGCATCTATGATTGGATATGAAGATGCATCAGCTACAGCCTCAACAACAGTTAATTTTGCCCTAACTGTAACAATGCTTCAGTTATCAGCAGTTACAGTAGCTGGTAACTTCGCAATTGAACGGGAAACACCTGTTGCGTTTACTACAATCGGTGAAGAACATATTAAAAATAATTTCACTGTTCAGGATGTTCCCCATCTTTTTGCTAATACACCAGGAGTGTATGTGACTACCGATGGAGGCAGTGGTATGGGTGACTCCAAAGTCACAATTAGGGGTTTTGATGAACAGCGTATTGCTGTTATGATAAATAATGTCCCGGTTAATGACCCTGAATCCAAGAAAGTTTATTGGTCTAATTGGGGCTCTCTTCCCGCAGCAGCTCAATCAATTCAAGTGCAAAGAGGAGTGGGGTCTTCAATGTATGGTTCCGGAGCTTTAGGAGGATCAATTAATGTAATTACCAAAGATGCCCCAGCTGAAGAAAGTACCGAACTTGCTCTTACATATGGACAATATGGAATTAAAAAGTATGGGATAAATTATAATTCAGGGTTAATTAACAAAAGCCGCGCATATATTTTGAGACTTAATTACATAACTGGCAATGGATGGAGACAGGATACTTTTTATGAAGGCTTGCAATACTATCTTTCAAGTATGTTCTATATGGGCAGGAATACATTCAAGGTTATTTTCCACGGAGCACCGCAGTATCATCCCTATTCTTATTATGGATTTGGAGGCGGTAATTACGCCAGCTACGGATATGACTGGAATGGACATCCTCATGTAGATGAAAATGATCTCCCCGCAGAAGAAAGTGCAAGAGCAACCAATCTATCAGATGTTATATTTATGCGTACTCCAATTGGAGCAGCTAGAGGAGGGCAATTAGGCGGCTGGGTTGTTGGTAATGGTCGCGCCAGTCTTGATAATAATGTTTATCATAAACCCCAGTTTGAGGTTCATCATAATTTATCATTAAACGATAATATGAAATTGACGAATACCGTTTTTGCTTCAAAAGGCTATGGTTATGGTGAAAATCTAAACGGTTATTATATGGTATCGCGCAATGATGACGGTAATATGACTTTTGCCGGTATTGATACAGCTGGTCAGTATCAATATCGTTCTTACAGTGACCATTTTCAAACTGGCGCATTATCAAACTTTGATATGAATATCATGGGCAGCACCATAAGTATCGGTGCTGAGTTCAGGTACTGGATTGCTCGTCATGCCGGTGAAATTATAAATACCTTTGATGATTCCGATGGTCTAGTATCATATTACATAGGCAGTACTAGTCAAAAATTTGGTGAAGGCGACTTATACTACGATTATACAACAACAAAACCGCAGTTTACAGGATTTGCCAGTGGACTTTGGAAATTTTTTGGCGGTCGCCTAAATATTATGACAGACGTACAGTATTCAAATCTAAGCTATAAGGTCGTAGAAGACGTCCCAAGCAGTAATAACTGGGGGGCAAACTACGACAGCGATCACACTTCAAATGGATCAAAATCATGGACAGGAACTGCTTTCTGGAACCATGATTCAACGACCACTTATGATCATGATGAAGATCCCACTACTTTAGAACAATTGACTCCGGAAATTCCAGTGGAATACACTCTTTGGGAATATGAAAAAAGTTTTAACTATATTTCTCCAAAATTAGGTGCAAACTATAATCTGTCAGAGAATTTGAACATGTTTGTAAACTGGAGTAGTGCTGTTAATGAACCACGGGTTAAATATTTCTTTGGTTATGGTTCTCCAAATGATGGTCTCGAACTTGAAAAAACAAGTGACCTGGAGTTTGGTTTCGGGTATATAACTGAATCGTTTAATCTAAAGTATAATTGGTATAATATAGGTTTTACAGGTAAAGCGCTTCGTATCACAGATCCTACAAAGGCAAATACGCCAGGATATGATTATAAAGGCAGAAGGTATATCCCTGTTGGTGATGCCAATTATAACGGAAATGAGGTCGCCTTAAATGTTGACCTTACTGACAATTTAGTAGTGGGGTTTAACCTAAGTTCAAATAAAAACTTATGGGGTGAGCCTGACGAATCAAAAGGGGCTCAGTTTCTCTACAGCAATGCAGATGTAGTTGCCGGGATAGATTATTTAGATAGTGATTCTGATGGTAGTTGGGATAGTGGAGAAAGAGCACTCCACAAAAACTTCGTTGATAAATTTGGTAATAGAAAAGAAGTTGGTATGCCACAATTAATCTATGGAGGCACACTCAACTGGAGTTCCGGACCATTAACTTTTGCTGTTGCGACAAGACATTATGAAAGGAACTACATCCTCGAAAATAATGGTTCTTCTACAGTAGATGCTGGAGATGATGGAGAATGGGGAACCGATGACGACGTAAATAGTGAATATCTTCCTAATGCAACCATTTTTGATTCCATGTTTAGTTTGAGACTTGATGACCTGTTTGAAGGCAGCTATTTATCATTACATATCAATAATGTACTTAATGAAAGGTATTGGCAGACTGGTGATAGTTACGGTTTCAAGCCAGGAGCAGCACAAACGATTCTTCTTAATCTTGGTCTATCCCTGTAATATAAAATGAACGGAGAAAAAATAATCATGAATAAACTAATAAAATTAGTTACTAGTCTGCTGATTCTCTTTTCGGTTTTATTAGGCAGTGACCAACGTATCAAAACCCTAGGCGGTAATTCACTGTATTGGCCGGATGATGACTCAAATATCGAGTATTTTCCGCAGTTGGTGAACAATTACAATATCGCACAAATATCAGGTATACGTACGAATAGTGATTCACTATACGGAAAACTGATTTGGGGTGATAATAATAAATATGGATTCAGCTGGAATGAGGCGGATGAGCATGATGTATTGAACTTTTACATGGGAACGGGTTCATTAGGTCTTAGATTGGGATTGCTTTCATCAGCGACTGATACGTTAGATTCAGGAAATGAAACTTCAGAGCTAGGATTAAGCGGAAGTATGGGGGCGAATAACGAAGATTTAGATCTTGGACTTCATGTCTCAACTTACTCCAGTGATGATGGAACTACATCTGATCAGCATGAACAATTTACAACTGATGTCTATTTCCGCATGGCAATGGATGCGTGGGTCCTCAAGAATATGGCAGCATCTCTGCATTATGCATCAAGTAATGATGATTTTAATATCGCTTCAACTCCTTTAGCTTTTGATATTACTGTTCTTTCTGCGCAGCTAGGGTTTTTTAATACGATTAATATATCAGATAATGCTACTGCTATGCTCGCTATCAGCACATCATTTAGCTCTATGAAAAACTTCGAGGGTAATCGTGATCTAAGTATTGAAACAATTCATTTACCAAATTTTACATTTGGCGTTGAAGGTATAATCAATGAATGGGCTAAAGCAAGAATAGGACTTAATAAGAATTATCAATTAACAAAGAAAACCAACCTCCCAGGAGGATCTACTAAAAGCGTTCGATCAGGGGAAGACTTAAAGAAAGCTTTTGGATTAGGATTTAATTATGGTGCCTTTAACTTAGACCTATATGTTAGTGAAGGCTTATTCACAAATCCCGTCCAACATATTGTTGGATTTGAAGATCTTGAGCCAGGATCAGGTCCAAATTCAAGCAGTGTAATTGCTACTGTTACTTACACCTGGTAATTCATAAATATTAACGGAGAAAATAATGAAAAAAATAAACTTACTTTACGCTTTCAGCCTTTTCGTTCTATTAGTTTTACCAAGTTGTGAAGACTCTTGGACAGGGCGAGAAGTAATAATTGAAGAATTAACCATTTCCAATGGTGATATCGATGGGTGCATCATGGACTCGGTGCAGCTTTATGCACTGGATCAAAACGGAGATACAACAACAAATGTTCGCTGGCTCTCTGGCAATTCAACAGTAACAGTAGACAATTCAGGATTAGCAGTTCTTGTTGGAGGAAATTCGGAATTTAGTCAGGATTTTGGGACAGCATCAGCAAACATAATGGCAAAATCAGTTGCTGATAATGTCACATCTGCACCTATATCTATTAAATCTACTAATCCATCACCGTTAGATCAAATTAATGGTACATGGTTAGCAAAATCACTGGGGGGAGACACATTAGGTTCAACCGCAGGTGGATATGTTTATCAAAGCTTAACTATCAATAGCGCAGGTACATGGCAAGGTGAGGTCAGAACTGAAACTGACACCACGACTGGATCAGGCTATTTCGACGTAGATACTACACAATGGTGGGGGTATAATGTATCGGATACTACATGGACGAATTTACAATGGGTGACAAAACAGCCTAATTCCACCATGACATTTTCAACATATTGCTCTAATAATAATGGAACAACTGTTGGATCAGATAGTTGTAGAATTGTTTCTAATGGTGATACAACTTATTTAACGGAAAACACATTCACCAGTTATTGCTCGAGTGCGGGAGATCAAGACGGATCGGCAAGTGATACATCAGGTGCTTGGGTGTGTACTTATACTGCTTTGGACACTAGTAATTATAATCTATCGTACGCTGATTGGACTTTTCCCAGCGATACTACTGATAGAGCATTTTATGATGCGATGTGTAGTATTTCAGATACTCTTGCAAATCTTGTACCTACGTGGAATTCAGGAAAAAGTGTGAGACAATAATACATTTTCCCTATCTTTAATAAAAAAGCCCCCAATTGGGGGCTTTTTTATCACTTAAAATATATCAGGAAAATCAATATCAAATATCGCCGGGAGCTTATCCTGAAGATTCACACCAAATACCAGACCGATCATGGTCCAGTATGTTTTGGTATCTTTATTTATGACTCCTGAAACCCAGTTGAACTGACTGGTTAAGCCAATAGTCAAGGGTGTTGGCAACAGGTTGAACACGGCTGAGCTTCCTAATGTAAATCCATACCCGGGAGAAACAAGTCCTCCACCAATTTTTATACCTGTTTCCAGGGTACTTGGAACCCAAGCCCAAGCGATCCTAGGATCAATCTGGGCAATCAAAAAATAACTGAGTGTTTGGAAATTCTCCTGTACCGAATCAGACTTAAAATCGAACCAGTTCACTTCCAGGCCCAAGTCAATGTCCTTACCATCAAACTCAAACATATTCCTCCGTCCAAGACCAAATGTATAATTGACACCCTTAATATGATCTTTTAAAGTACTTTCAACTAAGACCGGTTGGCCGAAGGCTATGGTTAAAAATGATTTTGGTCCAGAGCCCAAGAGTGAATCCTGCACTGCTCGTTTTGTTTCCCTAGCAAGCCTGCGCGCTTCTTTCCGTGCCTGTTTTGCTTCCTTTTTAGTTTTTTTTGCTTCTTCTTGCGCATAATCTTCCACATCTTTTGTTTTTCTTATGGCATCAAGTGTTGCAGCCGCAGCTGCAGCCTCCAGCCTTGCTCGTTCCGCTTCCCTTTCTGCATCATACATGGTCTCAATCGCTTTCTGGGCGTCTTTTCTGGCTTCCTCCATACGCGCCTGAAACGATTCTACATCTTTGGCCTGGCCCTCTGCTTTTTTCAAGAGCTTCTGTGCGCTTCTCGCTCTCTCATTTGCTTTTTCCAAGGATTCTTTGGCTATCCTCAATTCTTCATTAGCTTTATTTAATGCTTCCGCCGCTCGGGCAGCAAACTCTATGACCAGATCCAGGTTATCAATTTCCAAAAGCCCATGGTCTATAATTTCTTTTCCTGTCCACTCATATTTATAGGCGTATTTATCGGGTTGCATATAAGGCACAATTTTCCGTTCCAGTTCCTTCCCATCCTGATCCATAATGACCCGCACTGTTTCTCCAATTTTTCTGTCATGAATGAATTCCTTAGTTTGAATTATTATATTCTCTGCATTAAAATACTGAATCATCCTTAGATAGGCGCCTTTCTCCAAGTATAATAAATGACGTCCTACGAATTCACCATTAGAATCGAAATAAGATGATTCCACTACCTCAGAAAAAACATTATTTTCTCTTACAAACGTATAATTGAAGTGATAATAGAAATACTTGAAACCAACAGCATCCTTGAATGAAACTTCCCGAGGACGGCCGTCACTCCTGCTTATAAATTCTGCAATCCATCCTGGTCGTACATAGCTGAGCTCATCTGCATAAAAATTAGGATCAAGCCGGGATACGTTGCCGCCCGTATGAAACTCGATCTTATACTCAGATCGTGCTCCTGATCTTGACCAGATCAAATGATAAGTTTCTTTAGCTTCTCGATCTTTCCCAAAACGGGTCACATACTTGACCCGGTTATCTTTATTGTACGTGACCTGATAATAAACCTGCCCGTATAAATTTTGGGGCTCTCCCCGTAAATCTATTACCCTGCGATATGGATTCCAGTATTTATAATATTCAACCCGCAGCTGTTCTTTCGGTGGAGGTAAGACATTGTTATCGGTCCCAAATATGAATGATGTATTGAAAAGAAGAAAGAGATACGCTAATAGATGAGGACTATTTATCAGGCCAGCCCCCAACTCATTAATACAATCATGGCAAAAAATAATGAAAACCCAACCCACGCTCCTGCCTGGAACCGTTTATTATAATCAATGACTTCCTCATCCAGGGTCTGGTAGTTTAGCACAATTGTTTCATGATCCCCTTCATCCACAAAGACATCCAATCGACCCATGATAAGAATGTCGTTTAACATTTTTTCCTTGGAAGTTAATGCGTTGGAATCCTGGGTATAATCATTTGAAAAATATCCAACCTTGTGCCATCCCGGTAATACATCAACCCAATTCCTTAATGGGGAATAGCCGACTAGTTGATTATCCACATAAATGGGCAACCCTTCCGTATCGCAGATGATTTCCAAGGTGGTTCGCTCCCGGGCATCCTTCCAAGAAGATGGATGTGCTTTTTTCTGAGCATCCTTTGGATCCGGGAAAACAAAGGAGGGATTTACTTCTTTTTCCTGGATAAATTCAGCGTAAGTCAATACAATTAGTACTTTTCTCCCCTGGTCATGAAGAATAACATCAAAAACCCCTATCTTACGATTCACTTGGATCGAAAGCTGAAGTGAATTTTGGGACCAGGTTTGTTGTACATCCCGAATTGGGAATGAAATCATATCACTGAAATAACCGGGATCCGGCCTTATTATGTTATAAAAGTTCAGGATACACCAGTTTTCCTGTTCAATCCAGCTGGACACATCCCTTCTTTCGATGTAACTAGAAAGGAGAAATTCTATTTTAAGGCCAGTTTCCGTGGGCTCCGACTTTGCGGAAAGAATGACAGGCATATCCTGAGTCGATCCGCCTCCAGACATTAAAAACCATATTATTATTCCCCAACTATACTTTCTAGGGGGAAAAATATTCATTTTATTCCGTTGATTCCGGTTTAGCCACCGCCAAATTAATTCGAATATTTTGGGTCCGACCCTGCGGAATATAAATATCCTGGTAATCCGGAATTTTCATAGCAAACGGAGGAGGAGGAGCATCTGGATCCACAACTCGTACACGATGCCATCCCGGCTTAACAGCTAGTTTTTTTGGAATAGGTGTTTTCCCGATTAAAGAACCATCAATAAACACATTTGCACCTTCAAGGTTGCAGGACAGCCTAAGAAATGTTTTTCGAGTCGACAAATCAAGAGGCAAAAGATTAATCTCTTCCGTATTTGCGAGTTTCCGTGTTTCCCTCTTCACCTGTGTGGTCACCGGGGTTTGGTTTAATAGTTCTTTTGCTGTCTGCCGGGCTTGTTCAATCACACTGCCAAACTTATTCTCCATATCTACTCTTTGGCTTTGTCTTACGGCTACCACCGGTTTTTTCCCTGACAAGGCTCTCATAAGTTCTCTATGAGTCCCTTCCCCAACAATGCCGTCAACATTAGCACTATTAAAGCCTCGGTCAAGTTGAAATTGCATTACTGCTTCCTCCGTTATGGATCCAAAATCTCCATCTACACCATCTTCATAGACTCCTCCTGTTCCCAAATCATATCCTAAAGCTATAAGTGCTTCCTGAAGAGCTTTTACTTCCTGAGGGCGTCGGGACCCAGCAAGAAGTAATCCATCATCCAGTACAAACGAAATATCAACTGTTTTACGATTAATTTTTCTTGGTTCTGGGGGCGGTGGGCCGCTTATTTCTATTTTTTGTTTTCTAACAATTAGAGGCTTAGGATCTTCTTTAATAATAATATCGTCTCGATTTCCTATGATATTATCATCGCCTGGAATATCTTCTGTCGAATACCAGTTATTATACCAGACAAAATATTTTTCTGGGCCATATTTATCCCGAGCATAAACAAAAGAATCATAAAAAGGAGATCCTTTGGACTCCTGTTTGGGAAGGGAAAATACGCGGTTATTATTACTATTTTCTGAAAGTTTAACCTGAGACCTGAGACTGTCATTTAAAGATTCCCAGACCTGGACAAGGATCACCCTGCTTGCCGAAGAATGAAATATTTCAAAATCTTCTATGGGCCTCTCAAATAAATACCCCAGTTGAACAGATTCATTATTTTCTGTGATTTCAATATCCATCAAAGGTGGTTCAAACTCAATATATTCAACCGAGGATGGACTCAAATATGTCCCATTTAGAGTAATATAGAACCAATTTTCCTGGCCGGACCAACCGGCTATATTTTCAATATCAATTACAGCGCTGGTAACAATCCTCAATAATGTACCATTGCTTTTTTTATGGGTGCTGATTAACTGGACTTGATTTGACCAAAGAAATGAAATACAAGTCAGCAAAATAGTGCTGTAAAATTTGATATGTGTTTTCCTAGATATCATTTAATGCTTCACGAAGTCTGGTTATCGCATTCAACTCTTCCATTGAATCCTCCCCTTTTAACTCTTTTTCTCGTATCTGGATCCGAAGGGATTGAATTTTTTCCTTTAGAGGCTCGGATTTTAAGATTTTCAAACAATCAGATACAATTTCTTCAGGTGAAATATTTTGGTTTTCTGCAAATAAGATTTTTGCAACAGAATCCCGTTCATGTTTATCCTGAAAATACTCGATTATTGCAGATGATTCCACAGCCAAATTTTCATCCAATAAATATCCTGCTAATCTTTTTAATAAGGGCGCTTTAAACAATTCCAACGAAATATGTTCCATTACATACTGCCTGACAGAATCATTATCCTGGACCAAAAGCTGCAGTAATTCAATCTGAGCTTTGTCCACCTGGCTTGAAAACAGGTCTTCAGGCGATTGTGGATATTCCGGATCAGCATTATATACGGGATTAACACGCTGGGTTTTCATCGTTCGAATTAGATCCTGTTCGTCAACCATTAATTTTTCAGAAATGAGCCGCACCATATCATTTCGTATAATACCGTTCTCTATACCCTTTATCTCCCTAACCAGAGCAATAATATATTGTTGACGGTCAGCACCTTGAAGCTCTGATCCCCGATTAAATTCCACATGAAAGTCAATATATCTTTGGGGTAACTCGATCGCTGAGATTACAGATTCTTTTCCTGCATCACCAACCCAATCATCCGGATCCTGTCCTTCAGGAGGGCGTACAATAGAAGGTTCCAGACCTGCTTTCAGCAAAACCCATCCGGCTCGGATAGCAGCGTTCCCTCCTGCTTCATCACCATCGTATAGTAATACGACCTTAGTTGTGATACGGCTCAGTGCCGTTGTATGACTTGCCGTGAATGCCGTACCGGAAACCGCAACCACAGGATGGATGGATGCTTGATACAGTTTAAGAAAATCCATATATCCTTCTACCAAAACAGCATATCCCTCTTTTCGAATCGCATCTCGGGATGCCTGTAAACCATAAAACACGCTGCTTTTCTTATATAGGGGAGTTTCAGGTGAGTTTAAATATTTTGCAGGGTCGTCACTATTAAAAATTCGTCCTCCAAATGCAATGGGCTTCCCTGATGGATGAAATACCGGAAACATGATTCTGGAGCGGAAACGGTCAAAGGTTCCTTTATCTGAGTGAGTGAATAATCCTGACTGTAATATTTGAGAATGGGTAAATCCTTTTCCCTTACACTGCGAAACCAGCTGGTCCCAAGTATCATGAGCAAACCCCACCTTAAATTGTTTTAATATATCTTCCGTAAGCCCTCGCTGAGTCAAATAATTCAATGCATCCTTTCCATTAGGTGAAAATAAATTATCCTGGTACAACTTGAGTGCAATTTCATGGAGATCATAGAGGGCAGAAAATAATTCAGAACTACCGGTTGCTTTTTCAAGTTCGATAGGAATATTATACCGGTCTGCTAATATCTTTATTGCTTCCGGAAAGGGGATCTTTTGATATTCCATTATAAAAGAAAAAACATTTCCGCCAGAGTTGCATCCAAAACAATGATAAATTTGCTTAGCCGGGGCAACACTGAAGGATGGTGTTTTTTCACTGTGAAAGGGACATAATCCAAAATAATTCGCCCCTCGCTGTTTTAATTCCACATATTGAGAAACCACGTCAACAACATCTGCTGAATCACGAACCCGTTCTATTATATCCTGAGGAATTTTTGCCATCAGGGCTGCGTTAATTGTTTTATATAAGATTCACTCATTGAAACCGGATCATCCCAGTTAAAAAATGAAACCAGGGTACTTCGGAACTTATTCCCCTGCTTAGCTATACGGGAATTCTCTTCAATAATCATTGTCCATTTGTGTAGGGGTAATATGGCAATGAACCATACAAATACCATTAAAATGAAACAGCCTTTGATTGAGCCAAAAATGAATCCGAGAGATCCATTCATTAATTGATTGCTTTTAGATAGTAATGCAATTTGTACCAGTTTAGTTAAAACCCTTGCTGCAAATAGGGCAACAGTAAACAATAATGCAAAAGACAAAAAGATGCCCATCCATTCATCTGCAGGTAATATTTCATTTAGTTTTATCGACAGGTTTGCGCTGTTAGAAATAGAGATTAAAATAGCAAGGGCCAGGCCCAATAGCCTGCCCAATTCCTCTATAAATCCCCGCTTAAAACCATTATAGCCCAGAAAAAGGATAAATAAAAAAGCCAGTCCATCTAAGAACCACGACATTTATTCCAACAATTCTCTCAGGATCATATTAGCCGTTTTTCCATCGACACTCCCTGCACCGCGCTGCATAACAACCGGCATTACTTTTCCTATGTCTTCCATTCCAATTGAACCCGTTTCCTTAATCACTGATATAACTAATGATCGGGTTTCATCTTGAGTCATCATTTGAGGGAGATAAGATTCAAGGATGTTAAGCTCAATTTTTTCCTGTTCCGCAAGGTCTGGTCGGTTGGCTTTCTCATATATTTCAATCGACTCTCGATGCTGTTTCCCAAATGTTTTTATAACGTTTAACCCTTCCTGATCCGATAATTTTTTTCCCGTATTAATCTGCTGATCTTTCAATTTCGCAAGCAGGGTTCTCAAAGTGATGGCAGTCTTTTTTTTCCCCGATTTCATAGCTATATACATATCCGATTTTATAGTTTCAATTAAACTCATATTAACTAGTATCCACTCGCTTCATAGCCAAGATTAATTTATCTTTATTGGTCTCAAACCCTATATAGCGCCTTCCACTTTGTTTCGAGGCAACTCCTACGTCTCCGGCTCCCATGAATGGATCCAAAACCCAATTAAGTTTAAAACTGCTGGCTTCAAGGATTCTTATAAACAGTTTTTGAGGGTAGTGTCCACCTTCTTCTGCTATCCCTGGTATATCCATCCAAAGATCTGATGCAAAGGATTCCTGACGGTCTACCGGTTTACCTGTCTTTGTTCCTGCCGGGTGTTGTTTAAATAAAAAATCATCTGTTTTCGTAGCAAACCAGATATCACATGTTTCATTTTCCCAGGTCTTGCTATTTTTCATTTCATTAAATCTTTTTTTTCGCCAGATAATCCTGGATTGAATTTTTAAAAAATTGCTCAAGAGTCCTTGATACATTCCAGAATATTGCCAGGGAGAAAAAAGGTAGATTGCACCTGTATTTTTCAGTACACGATGGGATTCTTCTAACCATGAATTATTCCATTGATAATATTCCTGGAGAGTTTTTCCCTGACCCGCTTCAGATGCTGAATCCCAGGCATCTAAAGGAGGATCTGCAATAATAAGATCTACAGACTGATCCGGGAGTTGGCGCAACCCGTCCAAACATTTTGTGAGAAACATGCCTTCCAGCATAGCTTCCAAGGTCATGGACATATCCTCCACCGTTCGAATTGCAGGAAGATATTTATTTAAATCATCGATGGTGAGCCCTGGGAAGGTTTCCAGAGGATTTGCAAATAGAGGGGAATTAACCTTCTCTGAAGATTCTGCCATCGTAAAATTTAGGGAATAATTTCTTTATATTTTTTTGAGAATCTGGTTTTCAATATTTTTCAATTGCTGCGGGTCATGAAAAATATTAAAGCCGTCTGTTTCAATAATTAAGACTGGGTAATCTTCCACAGAATTAATCCATTTATCATAAGATATATTCAGGTTGTGCAGGTATTCAGGATTAATGGTTTGTTCATAATCTCTGCCCCTAGTTTTGATCCTGTTCAAAAGCGTGTCTGTAGATGCTCTCAGGTAGACCACCAGATCTGGTTTAATTAAAAAAGATACCATGGTTGAAAACAGACCGCAATAGTTTCCCCAATCTCGGTCAGACATATTTCCCATTTCATGGAGATTCCTGGCAAATATTTCAACGTCTTCATAAATCGTCCTATCCTGGATCACTCCACCGCGGGATCTAGACATAAACTGGTGCATTTCAAACCTCTTATGAAGAAAGTAGATCTGCAGGTTAAAACTCCAGCGTTTCATATCACCGTAAAAATCGCTGAGATAAGGGTTGTTAGAAACGGATTCATAAAACGGTTCCCATCCCTGACGCTCTGCCATATGATGGGTAAAGGTGGTTTTTCCCACGCCGATATTGCCTGCAAGACCAATGAATGGATGGGCAGTTTTTATTGGGCTAGGCATGAATAAAAATACAAAAAATGTTCCATATCTCCGTTAATGTTTTATTGCAGGATAGAAAATATTGTCTCATTTTATACCATGGAAAAAAGACAAAAAGTACTTTTTGTCTGTACCGGTAATAGTTGCCGTTCTCAAATTGCGGAAGGTTTGTTGAAACACAAGGCTAGTGACCGCTATGATATATTTAGCGCTGGAAGCCATCCCAGCAGGGTACATCCCAGTGCAATAACTGTCATGAAAGAATGGGACATTGATATCTCGGGTAATTCATCCGATAGCCTAGACGAATATCTTAATATGGGAATTGATATTGTCATTACTGTTTGTGATGATGCAACTCAGGTATGTCCAGTTTTTCCAGGCAATGTTCATCGGTATCATTGGAGTATAGATGATCCTTTTTGCGGATGGAACCCAGAACCATCTCAATTGGACAATTTTAGAGAAACAAGACAAATCCTAAACAAGCACATACTTGAGTTTTTAAATACAATGGAGCAACAATAATGAAAAAATTTCTCCCAGCTTTATTATTTTCTCTGACTTTTTTAACTGGAGGAGAAATATCAGTTTCCATCTCCGAAGATCTGGTAAACGAATACCTGAATCTTATTGGAAACTACCAAATCGTGACGGGTAAAAAGGATAACCAGGCAACGTGGACAATTAAAAACCCTCGGGTAAAATTTCAATATGGGAAAGCGGTATTCCTGACCACTGTCTTGTTTAAAAAAGGAAAGACTGACATTAAAAAAGATATTAAAAGGAACATAGATGTTGAATACAACTCTAGAAAGAATACGTTGAAATTGGTCATCATGGATTCCTTGATAAAAATGGAACGGCGTGGAAACGTGCTTGGGAAAATTGATCTAGGTTCTATTTACCAATCCGGGCTCATATTCCCCGGACCAAAACCAAATATTGATTCCTTTAAACTAAAAACAAAAGAAGGACGAGTAAAAATCCACATCAGCACTCGGGATAGTTACATATATTTTGAAAAACATGTTATTCGCTTAGCCCTTGATCTGGAATACAAATAAAAAGATCTGTTTTAACAGATTATTAAAAATCTAAATACTTTATATGGTTTTTTTACCATGTTAAAACATTTTCAATCCTATCATTATTCATTCATATCTTTCATCTCAATAAATTTTCTTCCAAAAACATGAAAATTCTATTATCAAAACTACCAGCTTCCGGTTGGTGGCAAACTGGTATACCCAAGTACGCAGATAACCCTGCTATGCAGGAAGGAGCAGTCCCCAAACTTGCACAACTTGAAAAAGAAAGGCGGGGTCTGATCTCTGTGATTCAAAATGCAGGTCATGATGTTGTAGAACATGATTTCCCTGATGAACTAGATGGAGATGTTCCCAAACATGATTTCATTTTTATCAGGGATTCTTTTATATCCGATCAAAAAGGAACCGCTGTCATCTTGAGAGCCGGGGAGCCATTACGCCGGAGAGAAAACAAGATAATGAATCAGACCCTAGAATCATTTGAAATGAAAATTATCCAAATCCCGGACAAAACGGGTGTACGGGCTGATGGAGGGGAATTCTATTATTGTGCTAAGGATAATATTCTTTTCAGTGGTTTACAAAGAAATACCCGGATCGGGGCAGATTTTGTGGCTGAAGCATTAAATGTAAATAAAATGGTCATCCTTAAAGGAGAAGGATACCATTTGGATACATTCTTTACACCCGCACTGAGTAGCGATGGAATCGTCTCCGCACTGATTATTTGCACCTCAGTCCTATCAAAGGATTCAAAAAAAACCCTTTATCAATTTGCCGATGAAAAAAATATTCCTGTTTTTGATATTCCACCGAATGATGGAATCGGGACATCTGAAAGAATTGGTTCCTTTGCTGCCAATGCTTTGCCACTACCAGGAGTGTTGATCAGGCCAAATCACTTTTCAGAACGATCTATAGATGACCAATTATTGGATATAGGAATAGAACAGATTATTACACCCACCAGCCAGTTCCAACTCAGTGGAGGTTCGGTTCACTGTATCACTAATGAGCTATAAATAAGAAAGGGGCGAATAATCGCCCCTTTCTTATTTAATAATTTTTATTTAAATCCCAATGCCGAGTCTCAGGTTTAAACTGCCAAAAGCATCCGCATCCGGCACAAGATCTTCTGCAAAGGTGTGCCTGTAAAAAAGGAACGAATCCAGCATTAATACTTTGAATTGCAAGCCAGCCTGGACATGTATCCCTGATGATTCTATTCTATTTTCCTTTAGGAACTCTATCAAATCATCTTCAGTAATATCCGTAGGATCTGCTCCTAAATCGCCATCCGGCATCATTTCTTCCATTAAATCGATGGTCATTAAAGGGGTAACCATATGCTGGTTGTAGCCGCCGCCATAAAATAGTTTTGCTTTTGCTAAAATTGGGATGCCTAACTTAAAGGCGGTTTTACGGATAGTGAGATAAGCTGAACTGCTGGCCCACCCAAATTCATAAGGTCCGATCTCTGTGGGGTTATTAAATCCAAAATCGTATTTTTGGCCCACTATATTAATATCAGCCTCAAGATCAATGAATGGAATGGCATCAATATAAATATATCCACCAATTACGTATGGGTTTGAGAATTCAGTTGTAGTCATTATTGCATCAACTACTAAGTATTCAGTGTCTACTAGGTTTCTTATAGATTCCGTTGCTCCAACAGTAACCATACCTTGTCCCAATTGGAGGCCAAGTCCACCAATAGCAGATATGGATGCTGGCAACATTGCAATTAGGATCGTTGTGAATATTTTCTTCATTTTATGTCCTTATTTTTTTTGTGAAATAATTTTACTGAGTTTACGATAAGTGTAAGCAGTAAACAAATCACTCATTGATAACCCGCTTCTCCCCTGAATAAATTGCACCGTATTAATTATTTCATGAATCGGCACTTCATATCATTTCTCCTGTTTGCTTATGCAACTCTCATTTCCCAGGATGTGTTATGGCCCACCAGAGTTGGAAAATCCTTTTCATCCAACTTTGGAGAGAACCGGGACGATCACTTCCATATGGGCCTGGATATCAAGACCAATGGAAAGATTGGACAGGAGATCCTAGCTGTAGAAGACGGCTATATCAGTCGGGTCAGATCCGATTATAATGGTTATGGAAAAGCACTGTATCAGCGTACCGTGTCGGGTCACGAAGTGGTTTATGGACATCTAGAATCCTTTACGCCTATCATGGAAAAGGTTTGGCGTCTGCAGCAAGCCAAACGCAGGAGCTACAATGTGGATGCACAGTTCTCTCCAAGGGAATTCCAGGTTAAGAAAGGCGACTTGATCGGATTTTCAGGGAACACGGGCCATTCCTTTGCACCCCACCTTCATTTTGAATACCGGTCCAGCAAAAGTGAACCTTTAAACCCGCTGACCATGGCATTTAATCTAGATGATAGTGTAATGCCCATACCAATAAAACTGGCGGTGATCCCAATTTCCCAAGGTTCCCTGATCAATGCCAGCCCCTTATCCCAAACCATCCCTCTTTTCAGGGATAAGGGAGGCACCTATCATTTTGCGGATACCATCAGCGTATTTGGGGAATTCGGTTTTGCTATCCAAGCCATTGATAAACGGGAGGGGACCAATAATAAATACCAGTTTCACCGGGCTGAATTAATAATTGATGGTCAACTAGAGTTTGAACTGAATTATACCAAAATACCCTTTTCCCAGAGCAAATTTGCCAAGACGGTTATTCAATACGATTTGAAAAGGAAAAACTTGGGAGAATTCCAGAAACTGTATCGTCTTGCAGAGCACCGGAAAATGTCCATCCACGCATCGGATAATTCTGGAATTCTTGGGTTGGCACCGGGTTTCCATTCCGTAGAGATCAATATTTTTGATGCCCATGGAAACAAAACTTTGGTCCGCGGTATGGTTGCAGGCACCTTTCCCATGACCCTTGAAGCAAAAGAAATATTCCGAGATAAAAAGATTGTCACCCTAGCCCTGGCGCCGCGCAGGGGCGGGTTGCCCATTAGGGATGCGGTGGTATATAATTTTACACCCTATGGATTCCCAGATCAGAAGGTTGATATTCTTCATACTGAACAGGTAAAAAAAGATCTTCATCTTACAATTCCCCTATCAGCTATCCAGGATCGGATTCTACAGATCATTGGTATTAATCAACTGGGTGGTATGGTCAATCCCTACCACTGGACCACACTTAATCTGGAAATCAGTGTAGTAGATGTTCACCCCGACCTGAAAGTAGCTAACACGGAACGGGGTTTGTTTTTCCAGGTGGATCTGGACCATTATGTTCCAGCACGTGCTACCATCAGGTTGGCCAATGAAAACACGTTCATGTCTTATCCCTTGGCACAGATTCAGCCTAATACATTCTTGACAGAAAGACTCTCTCACCAAGTCGTGAATAACATGAAATATGTGGATGTAGAATTAACCCATGAAGGATTATCCCGTGAAACACGGTTTCATTATTTGCTACAGGCCGTGGGGCCTGGGCAGGAATATCATGCTATTTCCAACGATCGAAACTGTTCTATTGAAACAAAGCCAGGAACATTTTACCAGACAAATGTGATCTGGATTGACCATGTAAAAGAGTTCGCTCCTGTAACAGATGGCTTTCATTTATCCCCAGTGTACCAGATTCAACCTTTTGACCTTGCTATAAAAAGTAAATTTCAAGTTGGGATTCGGTATGATCGCGACCTGGTTGAACATTCCAATCTTGGAATATATTATTATGATAGGAAAGATGAAGAATGGGTCTATACACACACAGAGAATAACCGCCGGAAGCAGATTCTAACAGCAGAAATGGAGCAGATGGATGCTGTAACTGTCATCCAAGATTTGGATTCACCCCAGATTAAAAATACATTCCCAGGAAATAGTGGTCGCTACCACATCCAAGATGTAAACAGGATTGAAATTGAAGTGTATGATGCTATATCGGGTATCGAATCAAAAGAAGCTTCCTTTGACCTGCTTTTAAATGATAATCCTGTTTACCCGGCTTACCAGCCGCTTAAAAAAACCGTCTCTTATAATTTTGACCAACCCCTAAAAGAAGGTCAGCACAAGATTGATTTTAAGGTTCGGGACAGGATGGATAATGAATCTGCCATGACCATTTATTTTTCCGTTTACTAATGTTTTTCCCATATAAAGATGATAACCCTCGGGTTCTCTTTCCATTTGTAACCTATGGAATTATTATGGCAAACGTGGTGATTTTTCTGAGCCAATTTTTTGTAATCGGCAGGAGTCCTCAATTTGGGGCTGAACTGGTTTACAGTTTTGGATTTGTACCCAATGAATTCAACCCATTTAAAATTATTACATCCATGTTTCTACATGGCGGTTTTGGTCATATTATCGGCAATATGTGGTTCCTTCATATCTTCGGCGATAACATAGAAAGTCTTCTGGGACATGTTAAATATTTTTTGTTTTACCTTGCCTGTGGTATGGGGGCGGCCCTGACACAATTCCTAACAGAGCCCGCGTCTACCACGCCAATGGTGGGTGCAAGCGGTGCTATTGCCGGAGTTCTGGGAGCATATATGATCCGGTTTCCCAAGGCAAAGGTTCACATCTTTGCAATCATTATTATTTTTATTACTACATTTGTTATTCCTGCCCAAATAGTTCTTGGATTATGGTTTTTAATGCAATTATCTGGTGGGCTTAATAGTTTGGGAGTAGATACTACAGGCGGAGTTGCCTGGTTTGCCCATATCGGCGGATTTATTATCGGGGTAACCTCTCTAAAATATTTCCAAAGTTTTCGCATCGAAAGAACATGAATCAGAAACTCATAGAGACAGCCATTAACATGCGTGAAAAGTCCCACTCACCTTTTTCTAACTACCGGGTAGGGGCAGCTGTAGAGACCAAGTCAGGGGAAATAATAGGCGGCTGTAACGTAGAATCATCAAGCTACGGATTAACTTGTTGTGCAGAAAGGACCGCTTTATTCCGAGCTGTTGCAGAAGGGTATTCTCTATTTAAAGCTATGGCCGTGGCCACAGAAAACAGCGGGACACCATGTGGTGCCTGTCGTCAGGTAATCTGGGATCTGTGCAGGGAGATTCCAATACACATTTGCGATAAAAATGGCTGGGTCAAAACTGTTTCATCTGCGGAGCTATTACCTGATGCATTTGATGAAACACAGCTGACATGAAAACAATTATCATCGGTATCGGTGGCGGAACGGGTTCAGGAAAAACATCTTTGGCCAAGGGTATCCTTGCAGAATATGGTGAAGGGGAAGTGGCGGTTATTGAGCAAGATTCATATTACAATGACTTGTCCCATATCATTTATGAAGAACGGGCAGGCCAGAATTATGATCATCCAGATTCAATTGATATTGATTTATTTGAAAGTCATTTACAGCAATTATTGGATGGAAGGGAAATAGAAATTCCAACGTATGATTTTTCTACCCATGTTAGAATGGATAAAACCACTCCCATTAGACAACACCATGTAATCGTTGTAGAAGGAATATTGGCACTACATTACCCCCAGCTCCGTAAACTATTCACTATAAAAATTTTTGTGGATACACCGGCAGATATTCGTTTTATACGGCGACTGACACGGGACATCCATGAACGTGGACGGACACCGGAATCTGTGAATAAACAATATCTATCCACTGTGCGTCCTATGCATGAGCAGTTTGTTGAACCTTCCAAATATTACGCAGATCTGATTATTCCTGAGGGCGGTGAAAACAAAGTAGCCATAGACCTGATTAGAACAAAAATCGATTCAATTTTATCATGACTTTGACACCCAGAGATTCTGGTTGGATAGAAGTAATCTGCGGCAGTATGTTTTCCGGGAAAACTGAAGAATTGATTCGACGCCTTCGCCGGGCTCAAATTGCTCAAATGACAATTGCAATATTTAAACCCAAAATTGATTCCCGGTATAGCGAAGGACACATAGTTAGCCATAATCATATAAAAATGGCATCATATATAGTTGATGATCCCAATGATATTCTAGATATCGCTAAAGAACATGAAGTTATTGGAATTGATGAAGCCCAATTTTTTGACAATTCCCTTATCAATACTTGTAAGGAGTTAGCCAGCAGTGGGAAACGTGTAGTGGTCGCTGGATTGGATACAGATTATCGTGGAATACCATTTGG
>Ga0208765_1000487_pt1 | contig 26104 bp, 18 predicted proteins | sample ETNtaG_2_FD_185783 | JGI IMG/M metagenome (GOLD analysis project Ga0208765, IMG submission 185783) | Marine microbial and viral communities from oxygen minimum zone, Eastern Pacific Ocean - ETNP201406SV203 (SPAdes) (version 2) | ecosystem: Environmental > Aquatic > Marine > Oceanic ...
AATCAAATTTCAACAAAGTCCGACGCACCACTTCGTGTTGCAAAGGCCCGCATCGCTTCGACGTAATCATCTGAAGATCCACCTTCAGCAAGCACACCACTGGCTTCGTACAGGGCCTTCAGTGCAGGCACCCAGTCACCACCCTTGTCGCGTGCATCTGAGCCGAAGTGCCAACCCTCTGATTCGGCCCTTTCATGAACGTTAATCCAGGCCCACCCAAGTGCTTCTTGCGCCGGTGTCTTACCTTTCTTGGCCTTCGTGATTGTACTACCGACACCATCGATTCTTGCCTTACGAACCAATTCATCTGCATGTCCACACAATCCATCCATGTCCCCTGCATTCCATGGGAATCTAGACAGCATGACGTGTTCTGCTCTCTCAGATTCCATCTTTTTGAGGAAGGCACCAAAGCCTTGTTTCCGTTTGGTTTGCTTCTCAACAATCTTCTCTGCTTCATCTCCGGTGATGCCATAGATTTCCTCTAGGACAAGGTCTCCCCATTGAGGCCATAGTGCGACGAGATTTGCATGACAGGACGTATCTTCAAGTTTCAACACATCATCTTCAAGTTCTTCAAACGAACCGTCACTCCGGATATGTAGCCCCCCTTCTTCCAACGCTTTGGATAATATGAGTTCCAGCGCCGCCTTTTCAGGCGGCGATCCGTTAATCGCTTCAATCATCGATTCTCTATCGTCCATGGCCCACCAACGTTCACCTATGATACAACCTTCGTTCATGTTGAGGCACAGTGTTTTGCGCAGTGCCTTAGTGAGTTGTGAATCAGTCACGGAAAGATTGAGCCATGCTTCGACGACTTCGTCCACCTTCTCTTGAGCAGCGGATGGCAATTCCTTGTCTTCAGGCCAACCCTCTGGTCGCCAATTCCATTCGACTTCCGCGAAATCAACCAATCGTGGAGGCATCATTCGAAGGGCAACTGATCGGAGTACAGACTCTTCAACAGCAACGCCTGCTAAATCACTCTCATCAAGAATGACAAGTGAATCACCTATCCTTAGGTGGACACCCTCACTCTGTTCAGAAGTGGCCGATGGCGAACAATGAATCCCATCCTTTTGTGTGAATTTCAGGGGTGAATCGGCAAGCCCTCCTTGTAACCACCCCTCCGGTGGCGCAGGGTCGCTCCCCGTGCAAATAATTCCGTCTTCCATAGAGAAGAACCACCAGCCCGAACGTGCATGGTCTTCCCATGCCAGCAACCGCTGGCGGGGGTGACCATGGTTCTGGAATGAGACCAGATGTGTGGGTTTGGCAAGACCACGTCGTACATATGACGAATTTCCAAAGAGGGGGTGTGTAAATGTGGCTACCATACTCCTCTCATCATCATGCGATGCATGCAGTGATCCTGCGAGCGCACGGGCGGGACCATCACCTCTTTTCTTGGTCATGCGTTTACCCAACCATTTGCGATCATTTTTCTTAGCAATTACTTTTGCACATTCTTTCAATGAACGCTGAACAGGATCCTTTCTTGCGCGCTTCACTGTATATGCAACGATTGGCATCATGGCGTGCGGATCATCCAGTAAATCTGACAGATTCTTCTCGAGACGTTTGAGAACTCCAGCCGAGGCACGCTTGGTTCCACGCGCACGCATCCGCTGCTTCTTTTGCCCAGGGAATTCGACTTTACTTGGTCCAGCCACTATGCATCCCCTCCTGTCCGAAATCCATGCTTGGCTTGACGCCTCCGGCGAACAATTCACCACCTCGCTAACGCAGCGGCCTCAACATCGTGTAAATTCGCGGGCACGAGGAGACAATGTATGCGCCCCCCTTTAATCCCTGAGATTTCATCTGGTGTACCTACTGAAATTCGAGCATCTTCCGTGCCCATGTCTGAGCAGAGAACAAGAGTCCAATCCTCAACTTCAACATCCAATCTCTCCGCCATCCTCTGTAGAACGTCTACAGCAATCCAGGGTGTCATGGGACTTTGTTCTCCCTCGCCCATCCCGGTTGGATCTAGGTCGAGTAGGGCCAGAGTATGTAGGTCACGTTCCCGATTGGCAAGAATGATTTCCAAAGGTGAAGTGGGCAGGTAGTCCCCGTAGGGATAAGCAAAGGTACACTGCCTTCCAAATCGATATGATTGCAATCCAACAGCACCAGTGACAATTGTCGTTATGGACACTCCATGTTCGACATGACATGGCACTCCCATTTCCTCACAGCGAATTTGCAGATCAACGTGAGTGGTCGCTTGAAGAGGGTCGCCAACAACCAGAAGCGCCACCTTTGCGGTTTGGGCCAATGCTAGCAAATCATGCGGCTCTTCAACTGCGGACCGCATCCTCAATTCCCAGTGACCCACCAATCCTTCCATGTTCACCAATTCATCAGGTGGCAAGAGAGCTGTATATCCCTCGAGGAATCGATAATCTGCGCTGCGCGCAGCATCTAGTGCTGCAACCGTCATCTGTTGCAAATCTCCGGGCCCCAACCCAATCAACCAGAGACCATTTTCGCCCATTGTCTCCCTCCGTCACCGTCAAGCGGGGCAGGCCCGTCGACCCCATCGAGCGTCATGCTTCATTTGAGAGTGCCGAGCCAAGATACGGATCGTATTCTCCAGCAACTCAAGGCTGCATCAGCATTACCTGAGGGCGCCAGAGTGCAAATGGATCCAAACGATTCCGAATACCGCTATATTCCATTCATTGGCAATTTACCACCATCAATAGCAGAACATTACTCCTCAGTCGACATCGAGGTGCAACCCCCCGCACCACGAACTTACAGAGATCACTTAGTTGCCCTACTCTCGTCCGAAGTTGTTTCATCGATTGAGTGGCCAACTCGTCACGAGTTTGTTGGCGACCTCATCCTCATCAAACTTGATGATGAACAACGTCAGTATGGTGGTGCGATTGGTGATGCCCTGCTTCTCCAACACTCTCGAACTCGAGCGGTTTTCGAAGATCTTGGTGTCACGGGTACATTCCGTGTTCGTGATCTCAAATTACTGGCGGTTCGTGAGGACCAAGATTCGTCGACACGAACACAGATTATTGAGAACGGCCATTATCTGTGGACCAATCCTGCCACCGTCTATTATTCGTCTAGACTTTCCCACGAGCGTGAAGGAACACTTGCTTGTGCTGAGAAATTGCGCGATGAAGTGGGACGACCATTAGTTGTCTGTGATCCATACGCGGGCGTTGGACCATCATTACTTCCCTTAATTTCTGAACCAGATTTGGTTGGTGAATTGTTTGCCGGTGACTTGAATCCTGCGGCAGTCGAGTTCCTTAGGGAGAATATCAACTACACATCAGCAACCATCGAATGCACGGATGCTCGTCTACTCAAAGACCGCCCAGAGATGTGTGGCAAGTTTGACCTACTATTGGTCAACATCCCCCACGATACTCTCGAACATCTGCCTGACCTCCTCCCACTGGTACGAATGGGAGGAATTATCCGGGGGTGGGCAATCATCGAACAATCAGATTTCCAAACATCACAACAACTGCTTCGAGATACTCTAGGTTCGGAGGCGACTTTCGAGAGTCGACGATCCTATTCCGCCTCTGCAAACCTCTGTAGATTTGAAGCACGCAAGGCTGCGTAATTCACGTGGATTGGCGCCCCCGCCGGGATTTGAACCCGGGTCGGAGCCTCGACAGGGCTCCATGATAGGCCACTACACTACAGGGGCTGAGCGGACAAGCGACAGCGGACCTGTATTTAATCGGTACTTGTTCCGCCGTTTGGGTGCGGCCGTGAGCGATGAGGTTGTTGAGGATGACGATGGCTCAGATGAGATGCTTGCAAAGGTGACAGGAGGACCCCCTTCCAGTCCCCCAAGTGGACCGCCCAGTGGGCCACCTAGTGGGCCACCTAGTGGCCCACCCACAGGACCCCCTGGTGGTGGTGCAGGAGGCCGAGCAATGTTTGGCGGAGGGTCAGCACCCCCAAGTGGACCACCCGCTTCTCGACCATCGGCTCCATCCGGCGCTCAATCGATGCACACTGGTTCCAGCGTCGTCATCGAAGCGAGCCAAGAGAAAATTGAGGCCGTAAAGAAAACAGTTGACGGTGATGAGAAAGTGGAATTGGAACAATTGCGTGAAGAGAATGCCACTCTCAAACAAGGAATGGCCGCTGCTAGCGAAGTCATTCAGGAGGTCGAGAACCCCCCAATGCCACCTATCGTTGGCGAAGGATACGTCGTTCCCGGGGAGATTGTGGGTTTGTTTGCAACATTGGGACGGCAACTGCACAAAGAGCGCCTACTCCATGGAACTGCGGGTTCATTCAGCCTTCTTTCACCAACTTCACCAGGATTAGTCCATATCACACGCGAGGGTGCCGCACTTGGATTGATGAATGAATCCGATCTCATCACGGGACGACTTGGTGATGCAGCCCCAAATCAAGCCAGTGAGGATTGGCGAATTCATAGCGTAGCGCTGGCAATCGCTAGCCTTGAAAATGAAGGGCGTGGTGCTTGTGTCCACGTCGCAGCACCCTACACAACAACTCTGAGTCTGGAGAAGGATCGATACGCCCTTGTGCCTACAGATTTTGAAGGCCGCACCAATTTTGGCAGAGCGACAATCGTCGACGTTCAGTACAATGACATGGAAGGATATCTAGTTGAGATTACAGAAGCACTCAAACAAACTGGGAACAAATTATTCGTTGCCCGGGGGAACGGTGTTTACGCATTGGGTGCTGATTTGTTGGAAGCTTGGGGCCATGCAGCGACCTTTGAACACAGCATGCGCATTCTCTATCTCAGTGAATTGGCGGACCTCTGAGTTCCGCCACCTTGATTGAGCGCCAACCTCGGCGACGACCAATGAGTGACGTTGCCTTGGTCATCGATGTCGTGGACAACGGCGGACAATGGACTCACCGTGAATGGCGAATGTTACGGTATCTTGGTGTAGACACACAGATTATCGCTAATATGACTCCCATTTCAGATCTTAGGGAACTTGACGGACTAATCCTGTCGGGGGGTGCCGCGCGTGTCGGTTTGACAGGTGAACTTGGAAACTGTGGCGCCTATCTGGAATTAGATTTGCCGATATTGGGAATATGTGCTGGCCACCAGTTCATGGCTGGATTCTATGGGGGCGAGGCGGCAGAAGCACCCGCTCCAGAGTTTGGCGCAGCCAACATCAATTTGGTCAACGGCGGAGGAAAAATCTTCATTGGAACTCCAGAAAAGCAGGTTGTTTGGGAATCACACAACGATGAAGTGAGTGTAGTGCCTGAAGGATTCTTCATCACTGCGAGCAGTGAATCGTGTGAAGTTCAAGGAATGGAAAACGAAGCTGGCAACCGTTTTGGTCTCCAATTTCATCCTGAAGTGAACGACTCTGAATTTGGTCAGAACATGTTCCAGAATTTCATTCAGATATGCCGCGATTCTCGAGATTCCTCTTGAATCCCTCTCTTTTCCCAACCCTTCGTGGGCGACGGCTTCAAATGGGAGTGGTAGGTCGGCGGATTCGATGGTCAAGTCGGTTACCTACAAGTGTCTGCGTTGTGGGCACCTCGATGAGTTTGAGGGCACACGAACTGGAATCGCCTGCAAGGCGTGCGGATTCCGTATTTTTGTCAAACCACGTCGTCAAGGTCACAAGACCCTAGATGCGATTTGAAGCGTCTTGTTGAAAGACTGCGGCACCCCCGCTATTGTCTATGGCCTCGTGGCTTTCCACACACGCACCCAAGCGGTTCGATGATCTGGCCATGCCGCCACAGATTCGTGAACAATTCATTCGTGCAAGTTTGGCTGGCAACCCCCCACATATGCTGATCACCGGTCCGGCTGGTGTTGGGAAAACCGCCGCATGGCGTTTGGTTGCACGCCAAGTTCTGGGGCCTGGGTGGAAAGCAACAAGTCACGTTTTGCAGGCACGCAATCTCTCTCGCCAAGCAGGTGCCATGAAAACATTCGAGGAATTTCTGCGCCCCGCAGGGCTCAAGTCATCAGACACACTAGCCAGTCGCACCAGTTTGGATGCTTTTGACCGGAACATGTGGGATGGAGATGTTGGCGAGGCACCCTGTGGTGAAGAAGCCCAGATGGAATTCGGCCGTGCGCCCGTGAGCCGCTTGATTGTCATTGAAGATGCCGACCATCTCGGATTTCGTAGACAACCATATCTCCGTCGCATGATGGAATCTGAATCGCACACAACCCGTTTCATTTTCACAGCCAGAGCACCCAGTCGCATCATCGATGCTCTGAGGAGCCGAATGCAACACATCAGAATTCCAGCAATCGAATCTGAAGAAATCGTCGCGACCGTCCAAAAGGTTGCATCATTGGAAGGCGTCACCATCGCAGACGGGATGGCAGAGGATCTCGCTCATATCGCGGATGGAAATCTCCGAAAGGCCCTATTTACGACTGAACTATTGGCAAGACGTAACATGACCGGCGAGCGAAATAGATTGTACGAACTCGTTTCAGAAAGTACACTACAGCACGCTCGTCGAATGATTGAACTGGCTCTACGTGGACGTGTTATTGAGTGGCGCTGGGAGAAACAGCGGGGCCGAAACGTCAAGACCCTCGAGGGAGCTATGGGTCAGTTGGATGAGATGATGGGTGTCCATGCATTGGATGCCGAAGATGTCGTTCATCAAATCCACATGGAACTCGTCGGTAGTCGCCTCATGCTAGCACCCGAACTCCGTAACGAGATGCTCGACGCACTCGCAGATTGTGATGTTTCATTGCGCCGAACGATTCATTCTCGAATTCAAATCGAACATTTCCTGCATCAGATATCCGCCGCGGGCCGCCGTCACGGCTTAGCGATGAGCTGAGTTTCCAAGCGTGCCTTCAAATACCGCTGTGGCACCAACACATCCATGCCTCGCAGATTTGATTCGACAGAGGCCATCGGAATCAAACTCAACGCTGAACTTCCAGATGCTTTCAAAAAAAGCATTAATCTTTTTCACGAAGTATTGGAAGAATTTCGAGATGACGAGAGATTCAGCACCGCAAAGGGGCGAGTAATGCTCACTGATGAATATGAAGGAAAACCAATCACTTGGATCCTCCAAGTCAAATCGACAATATTACGTTCATTCAAAGGCGATCGCCATATCGTAATCAGTGTCGTTGGTGAACCTGAATCAGGAGAAACAAAGGAAGCCAATGCATGTGTGGTAAAACAGGGCAATTTACCAATTGGCGATTACTTGGCAAACTTCCTGTTGTTTTTTGCTAATGGAGTTCACACTTCACGAATCAAAACCCTTGCTACTGCGGCAATGAGGGTGACACACAAGGGTGCAATGCCGATGTGGATTGATCAATTAGAAATTTATTGGCACCCATACTATGAGGCAGTGATTGCAGTTGACGCCCCCCTTGTTGTGAGGGTGGCCACGACTCTCGGCTCCGACCCCGAACATCTTCTCTATATCATACAGAGACTGTTCAGACTCGACCCAGATTTGGAATTGCAAATTACCCGACAAGAATTGCAAGAACTTTTCCTTGAGTTATTTGAGCAGTGTGGCCGTGTCGATGTGATGCGATTTATTGTCGCTAGGCTTGATACCAGTGCAGAAACAGTTTCCCGACTTCAAATAGCAAGAGAAGAAGAACACGAAGATGAACGACTAAACCGCGCCATCGACTATGCAATCAATCGCATGAATGGATGAGGTGGCGGGCGCGGCAGGATTCAAACCCACGGAACCCGGCTTAGGAGACTGGTGCGCTATCCAACTATACGACGAATCAAGGATTGACTTGGGCAGGTTTTAGAGGAGCATTCGATTGCAACATTTGTGACCCGACGTTTTAATCCAGCAGAAACCCTTCACTTCCCAAAGGGTTCGTTTTCACCTACACTTGATGCACCCATCCAAAATAGTCTCGATTTGTTTATTGAAACTCTGTCCGAAGTTGGTAATGAAGATCTACGAATTACCACTAATCCCGGCCAAGTTGAGTTCGCAGACACACACAGGGGTAAACCAGTTACGTGGATTCTTAGTGTTGTAAATTCGATTTACATGGCAGTAAGCGGTGACACACACGTTTCAATTAGAGCGATTGCATATACCAAATCTGGTAAACCATTTACAAGCAGAATCGCCTGCGTGTTTTCGGGAAAAATTCCCGTGGGTGATTACTTGGCGAATGCAGTTTTAATGTTCCACAACAACAAATTGGTGGACACCATCGACACTCTTTCGATCGTCCGCCACGAAGTATTCCAGACAGTAAGGAGAGCAGAGAAATCAGAAGCAGTAGAAGCCGAACGAGAAGCCCACCGTCAAAAGATGCTCGAAATTGCCCTTCGCCGAAACGAACAACGTGCAGCCTTAACAGCAGAACGTCAAGAGCGTGAAGCTAAATTAATTGACGAAGGAATCAACGCACTCTTTGATGAAGATGGACACGTTTGGACCAATTTTTATGCCAACGTAATTGCAGTTAACGTATCTACGAGAGTTAGGAAACAGGTTATTGAGGAATTGGATTTAGTGAATAGAGACGAATTATCCGACACCATTGATAGATTATACGAAATTGATTGCGATTTGGAGCCAACCTTCCCTTCGTACGAGAGATTTTGGCTTCTCCGCTCCTTAATTTCATCTCCAATTTCTCCGCCAACAAGAATCAAGATGATCAATCGATTGGATGACCGGGATAACGATGCCTTACCACAATTGGATCGACTTAGGGATGAGTTGGAGGGGGGCATCGAAGATCACGGGGATTCAGACGGCCTGTTGTTGAGTGCAACGTTAGATGCAATTGACCGAATTCGAGGGCAACACTACGAACGTATGTTTGCCAGTGCCCGCCGCACTCGAAGATAAATCAAACATACGGGCGCGGCAGGATTCGAACCCACGGAACCCGGCTTAGGAGGCCGGTGCACTATCCAGCTATGCGACGCGCCCACCCATTCCTCTTGTTCGACATTCAAGGAGGTTGCGGCAGCGCCCAGCGTCACCCTGATGACCTATTGCCGACTCACCTCTCTTGTTCCGATGCAAAGAGATGACGGAGGTGTGAACCTCCCCCGCCCCTATGGAGAGGGTTACGAGTTTGATGATGGATTGGAAGATTTGATTGCGAGCCGACTCAATCGAATGGAGAAAGGACGCCGATTCTGGGGGCGATTGGCGAACACTTGGTCGTGGACACTTGCCCGCAATTTCATTCCAATATTCGCCATTTTTACCGCCGTAGCCGTCATGGCGATTCCAGATACTCTCGACCCCTCATTGGCCGCTCTCGTATCGGCCTTGTTCATTCTTTGTTTCATCGGCCCGTCCGTGATTGCCAGTAATTTTTCTCTTTGGGTCGGAGTGGATCGCCTCGGAGCTAGGGGCCGTGCTCGTGGCGAAAGAGATAGCAGCATCGAGCGAATCCTCAACACGCTCACAGAATCACGTCTACACGAACATATGCGATTCAGCAATCTCCTGACATACTCCTTCCTCCTTTGGCTTGCAGATCGGTTTCCAGCAGGGGATGAGACACGAGGTCTGTTATTGGTGGCTAGCATCTTGGCAGCGAGTATTTCACTTGCCCATTCGGTTCTAGTTGAACGACGCACCCCAAAACATTCTGACGATCTCCCCTTCCTAGTCCATCATGCACCTAGTCAACACAAGAGTACGTTACAGAATCCGTTGACTGAGATTCTAATGGCACACCTAGATCCGGAGAGCGCCACCCGCTTCGCACGATGGCGAGAAAGCATGGAGGCCAAATTCAAGAAGAGAACAAATACAAATCATGCCATTGAACACGTTCTTCATTTGATTCATCTACACGGTCAGAATATGCTTTCACATCACCAACTTATTCAGGAATTTGAGCAACTAGTTGGCCCCAAGGAGGTTGACTCCACAATTCTCGAAAATCCCCATCTCGACCTCCCAACCCTTTCCCGACTAATGGGGCACACCCGCGCTTGGCAGAGCGATTTATTTCGACAGATGGACCGCTTGCAATTCGGTCTGATGGATCACAATGAATCCATTGCCGGCCATTCATGGCGTTTGGATGCTAGTCTTCCACTTCGGTGTGGCGAATCTCGTGGCGATTTGTTCGTCATGGTCAACAATTTGGGGTCCGAAACAATTCCAATTGAACTTGAGGTACATGTTCCGGACGGACAACCATCTCGTCAGAGTTTCCGATTGACCCCTATCCCCCTGACTCCGCCAGATCATCCGTTACCAATGTGGTCTAACGATGAAGAAGACGTTGTAACATGGCTCAGTAATTTGGTCGACGCCGCCCACGTTCTCTGGCTCGGTGTTGCATGGGCGGATGACATCGAAGGACGTCGTCCGGTTCGTATTACAATTCGCCATGTCGATGGACAAACAATCAGTTCGGACACGCTCTGGACGGAGGTACACCCACGTTCAAGCGGTGGGGAATCATTGCGTCGAAGAATGGGCGTCGCTCGCACGGTGGCCCGACGGTGGCAGAATCAGGCAATTGCACATAGCGACCGTTCCAAGTTCGTCGCACCGTAGGTGCGAAGACCAACAGGGATGCAACACAGGGGGTGCGTTTATGATGCCCCTTCAGTTGGACAAGACCACTTGGTGATGTGATGCAGGCTTGGGACGTAGTCATCGTGGGCGGAAGTGTAGCAGGCCTTCGTGCTGCCATCGCAGCATCTGACAACGGAGCCACAGTCACTGTTCTGAGTTCTGACTCTCCATCTTCTTTCTCTGATGATGCAATGAGTTGCGGCATCGCCGCTGCTTCTGGTGAGGTCGATCCCTCAAGTCATGCTGCGGATACAGAACGCGTCGGCGCAGATTTGTGTGAGAGTGATGTTGTCACAGCTTCCACCAATTCTGCGATTGATCACCTTGCGGAATTGGAGCGTTGGGGCCTCAACCTCCGTCGTAATCGAAATGGCGCACCTCATTTGGGTCAATTACCAGGACAAACAAATCCCCGAACTGCAAGTACAGGGGATTCAACTCTCCGGGAAGTACGCTCAATCCTTGAAGAACAGTGCATTAAACGCAATATTCCTCGTAGGGGAGATGTCGAAATTCTAGACATCGTCATGAATGATGGCATAGCAAGCGGCCTAATTGCATTGGACATTCAAACTGGCGAACTCTTCAGCATCCAATCGAAATCTATTCTCTTGGCTGGTTCTGGATTCCAGAGCGCTTGGAACGGTGATGGTATTGCAATGGGCAACTCAGCCTATCTTACACTCCGCTCCGGTATTCCTCTAGCAGACCTCGAATTCACATCCATGCACCCCCTCACAGTCGCTGAAACAGGCCTTTGCCTTCCACTTGATTTACTTGGAGCGGGCGGCACCGTCGTTGGCTCAGACGGCCAACCAATGGCTACTGACGATGGACCGGACGCTCTAGCACATGCCATCATCTCGACAGATGGAGCATCCCTTGATCTAACAGGAATCTCCCGAACTGATTCACCTTGGTTCGCTGGAGTTGCAGCAGCTCTGTCATCACGTTGTGGCATTGATTGCACAAGGGAATCAATCCCACTCATGCCAATTGCAGGACCTACCATCGGTGGTATTCCCACAGATGCTTCAGGCAACGTCATCAATGGTTCATGGAACACCCTCCTCCCCGGCCTGTATGCTGCAGGGGATGCCGCTTGCTCTGGCTTACATGGAGCGGCTCTGAACAGTGGCGACCATCTTCTCGGCGCCCTTGCCAGCGGATCTACTGCGGGAACATCAGCCGCTGAACACGCTTCGCACTCAAAGCATTCAGCATCGAGTGCAATTTCAATCGCGTTATCGGAAGCCCACCATCTCCATGACTCCATATTGACCGAGGCCGGTTCTGGCGGCGCTAATTTTGGCACAATTCAATCAAGTTTAGCCAATACAATGCAATCACACATGGGAACAGAACGCGATGCAGCAGGTTTGTCCAAGGCAGCAGCAGCAATTCAGGAACTCCAAGAGACGAAATTGAGCATCACTGACACAAGTCCTGTGATGAATACTGAAATGGTCTCAATGTTACGAACACAAGGCCTCCTTTCGGTTGCTTCAGCAGCCGTTTCGGCTGCACTGGCTAGAGAAGAGAGCAGAGGAACCCATGTTCGAACTGACCACCCAGATACAGATGCAAATCAAGCCAAACACTCTCTATCGGGGAGCGATGGCACCGTGACAAGCCTCACTCTACGCAGTTGAGTGGTGCACCAACGCAGCCAATGATAAGAGGCTAGAACCTCTCCGTTAGCCAATGCGCAACAACTACGCCGGTGTCGCCATTCTGATTGCGGCATTACTTCTCCTCCTCGTTATCCCATCATCGCCGGAGGCATTCGAAGAACCGCGTTATGTACCGGATTTACCGATTCCCGACCATCCTCCTTGTCCTGCAGGTAGTGATTGTGCAAACGTCCACACATGTTCTGCGGGTCCCCCACTCGAATTCACTACGAATTGGACTGCTACGGGCACCAATCGGATGATGTCATCCCCATACACCATCGAACTCACCGGAGACGACATTCTGGACATCGTGGTCGGCACAGGAATAGAAGGAGATGTCACAGGCAGTATCATCGCTTTGGATGGAGCAAATGGCACACCACTTTGGGAAACTTCAGCATCAGGTGAGATGTTCGCATCGGCGCAGTTTGCTCACCTAGATGGCGATGATACAATGGATGTGATTCTTGGTGGTCGTAACCATCAGTTGCTTGCAGTGAGCGGAACGAATGGCAGCATCATATGGCAATTCGATTCAGATAATGACGAACGCAATAAGTGGTATCAGTTCTACACAGGACAATTCATCGATGACCAAAATCAGGATGGTGTGCAGGAATGGTTGACGTCGAACGGAGGCGATCCCACAAAGGGCCCAACCGCAACTCGCGACAATGGATACCTGATGATTATTTCAGGCGCCACTGGCGATATTCTTGCCGTGGTCGACACACCCGATGGTCGAGAGACATACATGTCCCCAATACTCTATCAGCCACATCCATCAATGGAGACAGAAGTCCTCTTTGGAACAGGAGGGGAGACATGGGACGGTGGTCTGTGGACAACCACAATTGATGCCATCATGACAGGCGACATTTCCGATGCTCGTCGGATTGTCAATCCCGTTCCCGATGTTGCCAAGGGCGTGATGGCCCCACCGTCGATTGCAGACATGACTCTCGATGGAATTCAAGATTTGATTGTCAGCACCTTTGATGGTCGGCTAATTGTACTCGATGGCCGAAACTATTCCGAAATATGGACCACAGATGTCAAAGAACACGCATCAGATGATACCATCACAGATGCAGAATCCTGGTCCTCCCCAGCCATTGGATACTTCACCGATGATGCCGTTCCTGATGTATTCACACACTACGTCTATGGCGCCTTTCCGATGTACACCGGATCAACATCTTTGCTAATCGATGGAGCATCCGGAGAAGTTCTTTGGATGGAAGAAACTAATCATACAAGTTTCACCAGTCCCTTAGCCGTCAATCTGGATGGAGATGGTCGCGATGAGGTTCTGATGATTAGGGGCGCAGGAGAGCTGTTCTCTGAAACTGAAACCTATACATTTCACAACACAGCCTCGATTTTGAACACGTGTGGATTGAATCTAACCGATCTTTACACTCGCGATTTTATGAGCATCGGAACTCCAACCATCGTCGATTTGGATTCTGATGGACACCTCGAATTGATTGCTACGACGACAACTGGTTATTCCACATCAGCCGCATCCTGGACAGTTACGAGAATGGACCTAAACGCAAGTACCCCCGACCATCTCAGTTGGGCGGCCTACCTAGGAACAAATTACGATGGCGTTCTTGAGTCGAGTTGATGATGCATAGCATCATCCGATGCTCATGGACGAACCGACCCTATTCACAAAAATCATTCAGGGTGAGATTCCATCGTCTAAGGTCGCAGAAGGCGATTTGTGGTACGCATTTCTCGACATTTATCCACGCCGTGCTGGGCACACATTGGTTGTCCCCAAAGAGCAGGCCCAGCGTATATCCGATCTATCTTCGGATAGCCGACAAGCACTGATGGAAGGCGTTGTGGAAGTCCAGCGGCGACTCACAGCAGAGTTTGGTACGCGCGATTTTTCAGTGGGAATTCATGACGGCCCAACCGCCGGTCAAGAGGTTCCACACGTACACATTCATGTCTGCCCGAGAACGTTTGGAGATGGCGGTCTCACTCTGCTTGCTTGCTGGCCAGATTCACCCTTACCGGGCGGCGATCCAGATTTTGCAGCCCTGTCCACACTCTCTGAGCGCCTACAGTCTCATTGATACCACGAATTGAATTCGGTGATTCGATGGCAGCCAAAACCGTCCAGTCCGGCGATGACGGCGCCGTTGACCATCATGGAGAAGCCCTGCCCACCCTTTCCAAGAGCGCATCACACATAGACATCGAAAAAATCGAAAGAGCGCGACGCCTCTCATCTAAACCCGGTGAACACCCCGGTGTAGCTTGGTTTTATCGAATGATGAGGGGGTTGAGCCGAATGGCCATCCATCAAATTTTTCGAACCATCGAAGTGACGGGGCAGGAACACATTGCAAAGGATGCCGGCATCCTCACAGTTGGTTGGCACACCAATGGACTCATCGATCCAGTTTCTCTCGTAGTCACTCAACCGAAGATGTTTGTTTTCGGCGGCCGACATGATTTGATTACACGACCAATCATTGGCCCATTGTCGTCCCTCGCAGGAGCTCAACCCGTCATCCGTCAAGCAGAATTGGCGCGCGGCGGTACATCTAAAGAAGTCGCATCCCGAATAAACTCCAAGACCATGCTAACGCTTGCAGAATGTATTGCCCATGGCCATGGCACGGCATTATTTCCAGAAGGCACATCCCATGAAGATGCGAAAATGAGGCGTCTTCGCACAGGTCCGATGCGCTCAGTTATCGCTGCAAATTCAATTGCCCATGAGAAAGAACTCTCGCCACCACATCTTCTCCCAGTTGGCCTTCATTATCGTACGCAGTGGGATTTTAGAACCGATGCGTGGTTCGAATATGGTGAACCCATCTCTCTGGTTGATTCAATTCATCCCGCAGAAGATCGAGCGCGCCTGATGAATGGTGAATGGGTGGAAGCACCTGCAGATATTGTCAATGATTTACGCGACGAAGTATGCAACCGACTCACTCCTATGACACCCGACGCCTCAACATGGGAAGAGCATCGCGCTTGGCACGTCTTAGGCCACCTTCGAGCAATTTCGACGGGAGAGAAATTAGGTTCTTGGAGAGAAGAAGTTCTCGCCGCTCGCTCCGTTAGAGACGATATTCGCGATGGAGACACCACATTGACATCATTGCAGTCAACTGCTCACCGAATTGGTGAAACTCTTCACACTGCAGGATTAGATGGGAGGGCACTAGATTCACAGGGGCTACGAACACCCAGTATGTTGGAATCTCTTTGCTTCATCCCAGCATTGTTGCTAGCTCTTCTTTCAGCACCGTTGACATTGTATGGAAGCGGCGTGATGATATTGATTGGCAAGATTCTTGGAGATAATACCGATGAAGGGCTAGATGCCCGAGCATCTTACCATTTCCTGGCCTCACAACTTGGTCCACTGATTGTTTGGCCATTCCCGATCGGAATCTTTGTCATTGTAGCACTCGTTGGTCCATGGACAATCGCACCATTGCATATTGCACTCATCGCCATACTACTCCCATTGGCTTTCCACATCTCGAATAAGGTTGCAACCCTAGGATGGAATCTGCACATCACATCACGCGACGCCCGCAGCCTCAACCGTCTGCGCCACGATTCCAAATCATTGGTGATTGTCAAAGACATCACGGATTTGCTCGCTGCGCTGAAATAGGTCGGCGCCCGCCACATATCCATGGCGCCCGGCGACATCGAGCAGAATGTGAGGAAATGGTTGTCTGGCGAGGGCCTTGAAATCAAGGAACGGGATGACCCCCGTGCCGATTTTCATTTTCTTGTGAGATACCCTCCAACAAAACATGGCCACCTGTTCAATGTCTTGTCTCCGAAGAATCGTAATCTGTTGGTGGTTTCAAGTGTCACGCAAGTTGATGCAGGTCAGCAAGAAGAGATGAGTAAGCATGCGGACGAGGATTCCCAGGGATGGGACGAATGGCTGCACGAAACTCGCCTACAACTCACCCGTTCACATGTGGATTGGGTGTTACATGTCGGCCACGGCGAAGGAAAACCGGGACCGCTTCAGGCGTTCAATCTCTCGTTACCAACATGGTTTGATGGAGTCACACAGAACGAAGTGATGCAAACGCTCCGTAGATTGTGGCTCTCCAAGTTATCAGTAATTCATGAGATCAAATTCTCGTATGGCCCAGGCATTGGAAAACCAGGCCCAGTTGATGATTGGGCCAAAGGTGGCCCACGCCCTGAACCGGATACAGCTCCTTCGACCAAAGAGGTCGAAACTGATGAAACCGGTGGCTTTGGGACAGGATTCGATCCTTCAGAATGGGTTTGATTTCCCTCACGCGCGCGCTTGCGCGAATCTGACCGCAGAGGGGTTCGGTTAAGTAGGAGAGAAATAGCGTTTCCAAAGCGCTGGAGAGGTTCTCCGGGGGTCGAACAATATGAACAACAAACATGGCAGCGTCACAATGGTGATGATTTTCTTGATGAGCACGCTATTGGTTGCATACACACCACCCGTTGCTCAAGGTGCAACTGTCGTCATTACCGACGCAGTGCAGCTTGTAGATGGTGGAGCAGTCAATGAGCGAATGGCAGCAATGACAAGTGACAGTGAAGGCAATATTCACGTCATCTGGTCTCGTAACACACAGCATCTCTACTACACGATGCTCGATCCTCGCGCACAGACAGTCATCGATGTCACGCAGATATCCAATGGCGGTGGACACCGCGCATGGCACCCCGATGTCGGTATCGATTCCGAAGATCGTATTCACGTCACTTGGGCAAACAAAGGCAGCCAGCATGAAATCCTGTATACACTACTCGACCCTAGTTTGGATGATCAGGACGGCACCTCTGCAGACGATGGCGTGATTTCAATTATTGATGACACGGAAGTCGTTCGTCGCCAACAGAATCGCGACTGGCCAGCACTCGCAGTTGACAGTCAGGACAATGTTCACATTGTCTGGGAAGATTCGTATGATCGACACGACAAGTACTTCCAACAGCCACAAATTTACTACAAATTCCTAGAGATCGATGAAGCATCCCGTGAAGCAATCACGGCGATTGACAGCACGCTATTGACACCCATCATCGGCCACAAAGGTCACCCCGACATCGCAATCGATGCAAATGATTTCGTGCAGATTGCATGGGATGATACCCGTGGTGGCAAGGTGGAGATTGTTTCCGCAATCGATACATCAGGTTCCATGTATTCAGAATGGGCCGACATGTGTGTTGTTTTCTACGGAGGCACATGGTCCAATGGCGGTTCATTCCCCGGAATCAAACCCATGCTTGAAGAGGCTAACATCTCGGTATTCGAAACATTGTATGCATTGGGTGGATTTTTCCCAAGTGCTGCAACAAGCGGTGCATGTTCTAGTCCACCTCACCACGAGAACCCACGTTCCAATCACCTTACGCTAGGAGATGACTCGGGCGGCCTCGTCAAACTACACTCAACCATCTACAATGGTGGCGCACAAAGTGGCGGTTACCAAGGTGAAGATTGGGGACCAGGAAGTGCTTGGGCATGCTTGTCTTGGATAGATGCACAAGGCAACGTACCCGGCAACCCCCCAACAACTCACGACCATCACTGGAATCCGAATGCAACCAAGATCATCATTCCAATCAGTGACGAGGGGCCCAAGGGTGGAGACCCACCCCAACAATCTGATGATATTGCCAGTATCAACGAAGCTCACGACGCTTGCGTTGATGCTGGAGTAATCCCTGTAGGAATATATGGTTCATCGTGGGGAGCAAACAACCAAGTTGCAAGTCACATGAAAGATCTCGCACAATGTCCAAACGGACAGGTGAATATGAACCCGCGAATTTGTCCAGGTTCCACAACTCGAAATACTGATGCTGGAGGACAAGTGTATGCTTTCCCCGCATCTTCAGCCAACAACATGGCTACATTGGTTGAGGCAATGGTTTTCCTAGCAACCAACAACAGTCGTGAAATCTACATGACCGTTCTTGATCCATACTCAAAGATTCAGAACCCCGCGCCCGGTTGGGTTTACGGACAATCTGGTACCGATGAGGCCAACAACCGCTACACAGAAGATCTCGGTCCAAGCCAAGATTCGAATGGATACGGTCACCTTGTTGTGGTCAATGATACGCGCGTAACTCTTGATGACGCATTCAGTCTACACCCATCACTGGCGATTGACAACAGTGGAGACACACATCTTACATGGATGGACACACGCGATTACGGATTCGACAAAGACGACAACTACGAAGTCTACTATTCCCGCCTCCGCCTACGCGGTGCAGCAGAATGGGATGGCGTATCGGGTGGTTTGCCCACTTACGGTATCAAGAAAATCGTCGATACTAGAATCTCATATGTCGAGGGAGCAGCAAACGTCAATCCAAATGATTACTGGAGAGCCTCGTCGTACATGCCACAGATTATTTCTGATAATCAGAACAACATTCACCTCTCTTGGCTTGAGAATTCAAACACGTCTCAGGGCGAGTCCATCATGTACACACGTCTGAACCATACCAACGATGTATCCGATTGGCCACTCAACAGTATCGCAGCAGCGGTTCTGGATCCATGGGAGCGTGTCGACGTGTCTGAATGGCACAGCGACAAGTTGGGGCCCAATAACGGCCGTGCTCCTGAACTTTCACAGCCACCGGCATTTGCCAACGATCTCGGGAGTGGTGCGCACATTGCTTGGTCGGATACGAACAAATGCGATGAGAATTCGAACAATGGCGCATACACACTTTGTTACACCCACGTTCTAACGGGGCAAGTTGACGTTGAATTGGCTGATGATGAGACCTATTACCATGTCATCGAGCCAGGTGAACAGACGATTTACAATCTTACAGTGAACAATTCAACACCCGGCCCAATCGATTTGGTATCTGACACATTTGCTGTGAATTTATCTGGTGTACCTGTGAATTGGACAGCGAACCTGTTCTTCGCGGACAACCACACCGCAATCTTCCCAGAAACTCCGATTTTCTTGTTGGGTGGCGAATCTGTTCGCGTATATCTGCGAGTCAGAGCACCGTCCATCTACCAAGCGAATGAGGACGAACTAGCTGGAATTGTCGTATCAGCAGTATCCTACAAGGATCCAGCGATTCGCAGTGACCGCCTGACACTCACTCTGATGGATGTGGTTCACGGAATTCAGTTGGAAACCAGTCACTATCAATCGGATGTAGAGCAAGGCGAGACCGCAATTTTCTCGATTACGATTACCAATACGGGTAACGTATTCGATACGTTTGCATTCTACGACCCAACAACCCTGCAGGGCCAACAAGAATGGTTACTGCCATGGGGTTGGCAAATCAACTTCCCCCTGATGGTCAGTTTGGACCCCGGACAATCCGTTACCAAGAACCTCGAGATTTCTGTACCCACGACACAAGATCCGGGTACGTTCGCGTTATATCTCAAGGGATGGTCGATGGGCGAACCCGTGAAGAGTTTAGACAAAGGAACATACGATGTGTTGGAATTGTGGGTGAACGTCAGTATTCGTTCGACAGGTAACATCATCTTCGAGATATTTGATACATCGGAGTACGTAATGCCTGGCGATTGTCATACCTATACAATCGACGTCATCAAGAAGTTCGCTCCAGGGTATCTGATTTTCACCACACCCGGCGCCCCCGAGCCAAAGCCCGATGGTATGCCAATGAATGAGTGGCAGTATGATCATTGGACTGTGGACTTGGATTTCTCCAATGCACCTGGTGGCAATGAAGGCGAGATGAGTAAACCACGACATTGGTCCATCATCGATGTACCTCGTGAAGTGGGCGTCATTGTGTGCGCCCCACTCAACGCCAGTGCTGGTCTTGGCCCTGCAGTCACAGTCAAGGCGCACCTACAGGGTGCTTCACGTGTCTCTGATGCAGTTATTCTATCGACCAACGTCATCCACGTGTATGACTTGGATATGGACGCACCATCAACAACGTACGACGTGGATCCCGGCGAATCTCTGGTCATCCCAATTACAACTACGAACGATGGCAATGGACCCGATCGCTACGATATGCGCACTGCTTCGATTACCGATAGCAATGGTTCACAATTGTTGTGGGAAATTGAGATTCCTCGCGCAACCCTCTCTGAGCTTGAGCGCGATGATGCAGAAACTGTGGATGTTATCATCCACATTCCGGGTCAGATTGTCGCTGGGAACTATCAAGTCGTTTTGAAGACATTCAGTGAGGAATACTTTGATGGCACCGATGAGCGAGATGCAATTCTCTTCGACATCTCTGTCAACCAATTCCACGATATGCAAATCTGGTTGGATGACACCGTTGAGAGTCAAATCAAGACCACTGCACCCGGGCGAACAGTTCGTTATTTGCTCAATGTAACCAACAATGGAAACGTCCCCGATATTCCCACATTGCACAACCACACGAAGAGTGGCAACGATTGGAACGATCAGCCCAGCATGGGATCACTCTCGAGTTGGAACGTTGAATACGCAATGGTCGAAGATTTTGACACAGAACTACCCCGTGAAATTCCATGCACCGAACTTGCTGTTGGTGAAGCCGCACCATTGTATGGTTGCGCTTACCATGCAGATGGAACTTGGAGCCTAGCAGAGATGCAAGCATACACCACGGTTCAGGTCACGGTAATCGTTGACATCAGCCCAGCGGCAACACTGGCGAACCGAGAGATTGGAATCAAGGTCCTGTCAAATTACGGTAGTTCACCCAATGGCGACACCGATGAGACAGCATCATGGTTGGACAGTTGCACAATCGATGCAGACAACGACGGAGTTCTCGATAACATCTATCCTTGCGACACGAATGAACAGGTTCTGCGAATTCGTCTCCGTGCACCCGACCTTGAGATTCTTGATGTATCTCCCGTGCGAGTCGAAGCACCAGTTGGTGACATGATTCCAGTCAACGTCGAGATTATCAATCGCGGCAACGTTCACGCAATAGACATCAACATCGTTCTGTGTGAAGATGAGACTGAGGACAACATTCGAAACAACGTCTGTGAAGAAGAGAATGTTGCATATCGACAGGTGATTGGTGCGCTGATGCCACCAGATGACAGTGGTTCTGCCGAAGCGGTTGAAATCACACTCTTGTATCCAGTAACAGCTGGAAATCACGACGTGTACGTGATCGTTGACCCAGGTAATCTCATCATCGAAGCAAACGAGGCCAACAACCGAAAGGACCTCGGACAACTTTCGAGCGAGAACGGTTGGATTGACGTAGCCTTAGAAGCGGCAGGTGAATGGTCGGTTCCGACGATGATTCTACTACTCACTATCGCTTTGATGGCAGTTGCGGGCATGGTCATGATCGCCCGCCGCCGTGAAGCCTTGGCGCGTGTCGATGCACAATCGAGCATCATGGCCGCCGACGACGACATACGATTCTGATTGCAAACTCAGTTCGGATCCGCCTTGGCCAACCACCAAGGCAGCAAGCGATCATCCTTAGCAGCGATGATTGTCCCTGATTCGGCACCTAGTTGCCGCATCATGACCCCCCGCAATGCATCCATCATCTCCTCAGCGCGCTGAGGTTGTATTTGCATTCCAGCACAGAATTGGTCAAGATCTACGGGTCGACGCGGCGCTTCAAGCAATACGTGAGCAAGTTGTCTTTCTTCGTAGATATCGAAGGTATCATCGACTACACGACTCGCCTTCTGCTTAATTTGTTGATGAAGAGCAATGAGTGCATCACGCTCCGCATCTAGTCGGTCCAACTCATCATTCAATTCTGAAAGCATACCCAATGCTTCGGCCATCGGCAAACGTCTACGGGTGCCTACGCGTTGGGCCACACCCAACGCATCCTCTGGCAATCGGCTAGACAGTCGTGTCGGACCACCTGGTGGAAGTTGACGGTGTTCCGCACGGAATAGATCAGGCCCCAAATCTAGGCGAAGAGAGAAGGATTGGGTGATTGCATAGATTCGCTTTGGCGGACCCCCCTTCTCACTGGGAACTTTTTCACTGACAACGAATCCAGCATCTTCGAGAACTTTCAGATGTTTCATGATTGCTTGTTGCGAAACTTCGAGTAATTCAGCGAGTTGCAAAGGGTAGTGTGCCTCCCTTACGAGGTGCTCCAGAATGGAGCGCCGCGTACGATTTTCAAGTATCGAAAGCGCGGTATCGAAATCGGTGACCACTTCACAACCCGGTGTTAACTAGCCGAGGGACCCCTATGAATCCTCGTCTGGATTACCCTTCGTCCCACGTCTTCCAACTGCGTTCTGTGTTTTCGCCGTCATTTTCGCTTGAAATTGGCATTGAATCATCAACGGATTCTATTTCATCAACAACTCTGGTCAATTCACTCGTACGGTCGGGACGATCGGCGAATGGAGCTGGAATTTCATCTTCAGGCGGAGGTCCCTGTTGAACAGTCAAATCGATAACTTCGCCACCATGAACGCTCCTCCACACCTCATCAGTCGTTGGTACTCGTTGCTGCATCGTTCCATCAGTAGGTGCAATGGGCACCATTCTACCATCATGGGCCTGCATGACCAAACCTGCTTGCTGACCTTTCTTCCGACCTGAGTACCATATGAATAGAGCAATTGGAAGTAGACACCCCCCGCACAGCAATCCGTAACATCCACCTTGGAAGAGATAGATCGAATTTGCATCTTCACCTAGGTCATATTCATCCACAACCCACAGTGTGCTATCACTCGTGTTTTCGGTATTCTCGATGGAATGCATCCCATCTGCATCAGGGATGAACGTACCCACGGCATGGTATCGACCATTTTCTCCATCTCTATCTGTTTGGAAAAGTGAAGGATTTCCAATGCTCACCTCTGTGCCGGTGTGATTTTCGATAATTTGACAGTCTACTGGAGCGTTGCTCAATCGAAAGATGAGATATGAGGTATTTTTACTGAGATTGACATCTTCAATTTGCCCTTCTTCTAATTCTAGAAGGTGGTTTTGTCCAGGATCCAGTACGACCGTCATTTCGTCATATGAGGACCACATTACCGCCGTCGACAAAGCGAGCATTATCGCCCCGGTCAAAGCGAGCCTCTTGGGCCACTTGTTAGCACTCACGAAATCGCCTCTTCGTCAACGTTCATGTCTGTTATGCTCAGGGCCCAAGGCCAATTTCCGCCAATTTTTCTGGAAGATACGTGTCTGTAACGAAATCAAGACCATATTTTGCGAGAGACTGCTGTTCAGCCTTCTTGCCCATCGTCAACATCATCTTAATTTGTTCTTGCCACCATCCATCGGCAAATCTCGGGTCACTCAGTTCAGCCTTCAGCGCCTCAACGTCCTTGCTCGATAAATCATCGCTTGGCAGGTCATATGCCTCGATATCATCTGCTGTAATGCCCAGATATTGAGCGGAAGGTGTAGCTAGATATTCTGAGATATGCGCCGTTTTGATTGCACCATAGGCAATACTTGCGAAGATTCTGAATGACCAAGGATCACCGTCGAGGAAGACGATAATGGGAAGATTCCATTCCTCATTCATACGCTTGAGAATTCTACGCGTTGAACGAGCTGGCTGCCCTTTCAGATGCAACAGTCCACAACGATAGTCTTCATCGAATCCATTCTCAACCAACCGATCAAACATTCCACCCGTCTCGATGGCCATGATGAAATCGATATCATGTTCGAGCAATTCAATTTTCTCAGATTCGACATTGTAGGGAACGCCGTAACCAGAATCCCCGACATCATCGCGAGCATTGATTCGCATCCATTCCCCTCGTCTATTTCTTTCGTTAATAGTGAGATTGCCAATCATTCGCGACCCATCTTCTTCAGGACGGAGTTTGAAATCTTCACGCAAACACTTGGTGACAATCTCAAGATCCTCTGCGAGATTGTTACTCTCATTTTGAGAACCAAATTTTCCATGCCCCCATGCTTCCGAGATGTAGTACATCTCACGCAGAGTTGACGATTTCTCACTGTCAATCATCTCTTCGATAAATTCGATGATATGTAATGCGCGAAGCAATTGCCTGGCACTCCCTAGGCTTTTAGCATCACGAATAGAACGCTTACTACCATACTTGAATACACCCAATTTATCGTCGAATCCAATGTTGTTCTTGGTCCGCACGGGTAGGGTCATGGCCGGGGCTTCACCCTTGGCCATTCGCTTATACATCTCTCGGGCAACACCGTGGAGATTATCCACGACTTCTTCTCTTGTTTTTCGTCGAGTCACACTCATTCTTCTTCACCTCTTCCTACTCCAAACCAACCTTCATCGGGTTCGGCAGGCGGTTTGATTTCTTCACGGATGACAATGTCAGGACTTACTTCGGCGGGTGCTTCGCTGGGAACTTCGGGGGCAACTTCGACACGCACCTCTACTTCGTTAACTTCCACCGGAACAATTTCCATCACTTCTTCGGGTTCAACACTCGCCTCTTCTTCACGCAACATCTCGGCGAGGATTGCTTCATCGAGCTTAGTCGCACCAATGATGTCCCCTGCTCCTCTGAAAAAGATGTCAATTTCTGTCCAATCACCTTTTGCAAGCCCACTGACTGTGAATGAAACTGTGGTTGAACAACCGGGATCTAAGGTTGCGAGTTTCCAATTCCACAGCCCTTTCGCTTCTCGACGTCCACCGAGAGGATTGTCCACCATCACGACACCTTCACGTTCAGGCCATGTCGATAACAATGAATATGCACGTGGACGCGCAGTGTAATTGTACATCTCAATCGTTACTCGCGTTACCTTGTTATCAGGCTCCCACTCGACCTTTTCTTCAAGGAAAACCGCATTCATGATTTTGGTGATGACAGGCGCAAGTGGCACCGGTTCTTCGTTCAGGATAGCAATTGCCTTGTCGTGAATTTCAGGCAATATGATGTTGACCAACTCAAATTTTTCTCTGGCTTTCTTCTTCTGCACGCTTTTCTTGAGATGATTACGAAGCCCTCTTCCAACTTCTTTCATCGCTTGTTCGAGTTCATGCATAACCTCGCTGTTGTCAGCAAGAGCTTCTTTGGCCTCACTCGTGAATTGAACATTGGTACTCGCAAGATGAATAAGAATCGCAGCAGGACCCTTTGGAATTCCTCTACCACCGGGGTGCTCAAGGCCATATTGCTTCCAATTCACGGATTCGAGCGCCTTCGTCAATAGACAACCACCTTGCTGATACATCAACGGCACGCGATTTGCGAACCGCAGTACCTGGATGGGCTGATCTGCTGGCATATCACCACCGAAAATCAACCCCACTTCAACTTGGAAGGGATTCCCATTGGTCACCTTGGGGTCTCGCGTAACTGTGGAAACAAATCGTGAATCGATTGCCTTCGAGAGCCCCTTCTTGATCAACAAATCTTCGATTGGCGATAGACATTCAGTATCTGGATTGGGTAACTTAGCTGCTTTCAACTCCGAAAGAAGTTTTTGAGCATCCTCGAATTTGAGGCGTTGCGGCTCACGATTATGAAGTCCCGCCTTCCGACTGATCTCCTTTGCCTTGGCCTTTGAAATCGCACTGAAATCCTTGTACAGGAAATACTGCAGGTTCGTCATTCTGCTGATTGCAGGTTCTGCATTCTCAGGTTTCTTCGACGGGCTTCTCAGCATTCGTTGCAAAATTGCAATTTCAAGTCCATGTGGATGAATTGCTACGGGCTTTGCATCCTTTGGCAATACATCTGTGACACGTGGCCAACTATCTGCTTCCAAAATTTCGTTATTTTCATCAATCAATTTGAATGAAATGGATGCATGTGGATTGACAATACTTGTCATTTTCAAGTATTGATACACAGATTGTTTTCCACGTTGATATTTCGCCTTGATTCGAGCCTCGATTCGAATCCCATGGTCTCCAACCCAATGGAGGCCCCT
>Ga0208765_1000488_pt1 | contig 26054 bp, 23 predicted proteins | sample ETNtaG_2_FD_185783 | JGI IMG/M metagenome (GOLD analysis project Ga0208765, IMG submission 185783) | Marine microbial and viral communities from oxygen minimum zone, Eastern Pacific Ocean - ETNP201406SV203 (SPAdes) (version 2) | ecosystem: Environmental > Aquatic > Marine > Oceanic ...
ATGACTCGTGCTCAGGCCATACGCTCTAAAGAGCGGGGCGTAAAAACAAATGATAAATTTCTGTCCAATACAGATTTTACAGGCAAGTTGGGCTCGGTTTTTGGTCCAATGATCAATTTGTTCAGTCGGAGCAGATTACTACGAATTATTATGGAAAAGATTATCGGTATCCACAGGAAGCGTATATTGCCGGAATTCAACACAAATACACTAAGCAAATGGTTTGAAAAGCATCAATCCAACATCAAAGATCCTGTTGAAAAAGTGGTGATATTTGGGACTTGTTTTACCAATGCCCATGATGTGGAACTGGGAAAAGCAGCCGTTGAGATATTGGAACACAATGGTGTGGAATGTAAATATCCGTCCCAACAGTGCTGCGGAGCACCATACCTGACTCCCGGTGATTTTGATGGTTTTAAAAACCAGGCAGAACCGAACATTAAAGAATTAAGCCGGTGGGTGGACGATGGCTTCAAAGTAATTGTGACCGGACCTCCTACCTGCAGCCTGACCCTGAAAAAAGATTACCCTGATTATCTTGGATTTAAAGAGCAGATTAAAAAAATATCTGATAATACATTTGATATTTCTGAATATCTGATATACTTAAATAAAAAGGGGATACTCAAAACCGAATTTAAGAATCCAATCGGTACAGTCAATTACCATGTAAGCTGTCATCTGAAGGCTCAGCAGATTGGGTTTAAAGGACGTGATGTTTTGCGACTTGTACCTGAAACCAAGGTCAACTTAATCAACTGCTGCAGCGGTATGGATGGTGGATGGGGTATGAAAACAGAGTTCTTTGAAGAATCCATGAAATTAGCTAAGCGCTGTGTTAATGACCTTCAACAAAAAGAAGCGGACAAGGTATGCTCAGATTGCACCCTTGCCATTCATCAGCTAAAGCAGGCTAGTGAGGGCGAGTTGGTGCTAAGCCACCCCATATTGGAACTGCACAAAGCTTATGGATTCAGTAATAATTAGAGGAAACAATGAAAGCATTAGTGCAAAGTGATTTGATGAATATTCTTGAATATGAAAAAGTCAGAGATGAATATCGAAAAGAGATGATCGAGTATAAAAAGCATCGTCGAATCGAACTGGGTCCATATGTTACCATTACGTTTGAGAACCGCAAAACCATTAAGTTCCATATTCAGGAAATGATGCGTACCGAACGAATGGTCCAGGCTCATCAGATACAGAGTGAACTGGATATCTACAACCCCTTACTGCCAAAAAAAAATGGTCTGAGTGCTACACTTTTCATTGAGATTAGGGATGCGGCAAATATTCGACCAATATTGAATCAATTCATTGGTCTAACTACTGGAAAAACTATATTAATCGGAAAAGGAGATTTAAAGATATTTGCTCAGTTTGAAGAAGGCCGTGAGGAGGAAGACCGGATCAGCGCAGTACATTACATTCAATTTCATTTTAGTGAAAGTGAAATAATTTCTTTTCTTGATGAATACCAGCCTGTTGAATTGATCATAAATTATAACGAATACAATTATAATGTAATTTTGCCTTCGAAAATGATTGATTCAATATATGAAGATTTGATTGTTATTTAATTATTTAGCACGTAAGAAAGTATTGGAGCATATCTGCTTGACAACACCAAGAAGTTACAATTGGATTATCCATTAAATAGAAAAAAGCCCTGCATTTGCAGGGCTTTATATTTTAGGAAACCAGGGTAAACTTGGATATACGTAAATTATATTCCAATACAAGTGCAGTTATCCATCCCATTATACCATTGATTATTGTTTAAGGGCAGGATTTATAAACATTGTTTTATTCATTGTACAATCCAGATTAAATTAAAAGGAATACTCTAAGTGTTTTTTTATTAATGACTATTGATGATATTGACCGCCAGATTCTGATCAGCTTACAGCAGGAAGGCCGGAAAACAGCCAGCCAAATAGCCAAAGAATTAAATTTAACTGTCCCTACCATTACAGAGAGAGTTCGTAAACTGCAGGAGGGATCCGTTATCCAGGCCTTTCAGGCGGTCATTGATCCCCGGTCAGTGGGTCTGGATGTAACAGCAATGATCACGGTGATTTCATCTTCATCTGACAAATACGATAAAGTGATTAAAAAAGCAAAAGAAACTCCGGAAGTGATCCAATGTTTCAGCACCACGGGAATGGGTTCGTTGATGCTGTGGGTCGCAACAGAAAATTCGCAAACGCTGGAAGAATTATTACGGACTATTCAAAGTTGGCCCAATGTAACCCGTACAGAGACCCAGGTAATTTTATCTACCTATAAGATTAGACACCAGTTGTCTATAAAATAAACTTACTTTTGTACCAAGTAATACTGGCTTGGTTTTGCTGTTTCCATCTAATAGGATCAATCGGGCTTTTTCTTGTTTTATATATCCAAATCTGAATATAATCAAAATAATACCCTATAATTGTTAATAATAATAAAATAAATATTATAATATTATAAAATATTATTGCAATATATCATAATATATTAATAATATAAAAGGTCTTATAAATAATACTTTTTATGAAAATTGATATTACTGACCGAAAAATTCTAGAATTGTTGCAGGAAGATGGTCGTATTGCAGCAAGCCATATAGCAGATGAATTGGATATTTCTATACCAACAGTATCTGAACGAATAAAGAAATTACAGGAATCAGGTATTATCCAGGGTTTCCATGCTGTTTTGGACCCTAAAAAGTTGGATCTGGATGTTTCAGCACTCATTACAGTCATTTCTGAATCATCGGTTCATTATCATGAGTTTACGGATATTGCTGAACAAACTAAGGAGGTAGTGCAGTGTTTCAGTACGACCGGAAAAGGGTCTCATACCTTGTTGGTGGTAACCCGCAATTCCCAAACCCTTGAGGAATTATTGCGAGATATTCAAAGTTGGCCTGGTGTTGCACGTACAGAAACACAGATTATTCTGTCCTCGTATAAATTAGTTCAAAACATCCCAGTCTTAACAGAAACCAAATCATAGGTAATAAAGGAGTAACCACAGTGAGCAAAATCAAAGTTGAATATATCTGGATGGATGGGCATCAGCCAACCCAAAAACTCAGGTCCAAAACCAAAATAATTGAAGGCCCGGTAAATTCCCTCTCTGATATACCGGATTGGGGTTTTGATGGATCCAGTACCTTGCAGGCAGCAGGGGAAGATAGTGATTGTATGTTGAAACCTGTTTGTTATATACAGGACCCGATCCGCGGGGGAGATAATTTGCTGGCAATGTGCGAAGTAATGAATCCTGATGGTTCAGTCCATGAATCAAATACCCGGGCTCAATTACGGGAAGTAGCAGAGAAATATGCTGACCAGGAATCCTGGTTTGGTATTGAACAAGAATATACTTTTTTCCAGGGACGTGTTCCTCTGGGGTGGCCAGAGGGCGGTTACCCAGCTCCTCAGGGCCCATTTTACTGCGGCGTTGGGGCAGACGAGGTTTTTGGCAGAGATATTGTTGAAGAACATTTGGAGTTGTGCATCGATGCCGGTTTGGAAGTTTCCGGGATCAATGCTGAGGTTATGCCAGGCCAGTGGGAATACCAGATCGGACCACTTGGGCCATTGGATGTTGCGGATCAGCTATGGCTTTCCCGCTGGCTCCTTTATCGCATATCAGAAGATTATGGCGTCAGCGCCACTTTGCATCCCAAGCCGGTGCAGGGAGACTGGAATGGTGCGGGTGCCCATGCAAATTTCAGTACCAAAGCAATGCGCTCAGACGGTGGTATAAAAGTGATTGAAGCAGCGTGTGAAGCTCTAGGTAAGAACCATGAGAAGCATATTGCCGTATATGGTGCACATAATGAAGAACGCCTTACAGGCCTGCATGAAACTTGCTCTATCCATGAGTTTCGATACGGGGTCAGTGACCGGGGAGCTTCCATACGTATTCCTATGAACACAGCAAATGATGGTAAAGGTTATCTTGAAGATCGGCGACCTGCAGGTAATATGGATCCTTATAGGGTCTGCGCCGCCCTGATTGAGACCACTTGCAGCTGATTTTAGCTCGAATTAAATAAAAAAGGCGTCTGATGACGCCTTTTTTATTATTTCTGAGATAAACTTATGATTTTATACAGGTCAGGAAAAATGAGTGCAGGTAAATTTTTAGCTAAGCAATACATGCTACGATAGAATGGGACTTTTTAGACTGACCAACAAAAATATCGATAATTTGATAGAATATTTCAGTAAAATATGTTTTAGATAAATTTTCTATTTACATAAATAAATTTATAAATTGTATTAATTATTATAAATATTAAATAATAATACGATATTTATTAATATATTTATATTTGAAAGTTGACCTTTTCAAGAATTTGTTATAAACTTCCGTCATATTATGTGTGTACTACGACGACATCATCATCCAGTTCATCCGAACTTCTTAATTAAAAGAGGTGTTGCCGGCGTATAATTAATTCAAGTCAATTTTTAAACTTTGAAGAACCTCCGGAAGACACCCGGGGGTTTTTTTTTACATGGAGATTGGTAAATGGGGAAAATATTAAAACTTGGTTTGCCCAAAGGCAGTTTGCAGGAAACGACCTTTGGACTGTTGAAAAAAGCGGGATGGAATTTCAACTTATCGAGCCGAGCTTATAAGCCATATTGCGACGATAATGAGTTAGAAGCTTGGCTCATCCGAGCTCAAGAAATGTCTGTCTATATTGAACAGGGTATTTTTGATATGGGCATTACAGGGAAAGATTGGATTGAAGAAAATGACTCCAATGTGGTTGAAGTTTGTGAACTCATTTATGCAAAATCCTATATGCAACCGGTTCGGTGGGTTTTAGCAGTACCCGAAAAAAGTAATATTCAATCTGTAAAAGATTTAGAGGGGAAACGCATAAGCACGGAAGTAGTGAATATTACAAAAAAGTATTTGGAGAAAAATAATGTAAATGCCTACGTAGAATTTTCTTGGGGAGCAACTGAAGTAAAACCCGGTATTCTCGTAGATGCCATTGTTGAAGTAACTGAAACGGGCTCATCTCTTAAAGCAAACAACCTTCGTATTGCTGGCACGATCATGGAATCCAGTACACGTTTAGTCGCAAATAAAGAAGCATACAAAGATTCGTGGAAAAAGAAAAAAATTGAAAATATTGCCCTGTTACTCCAAAGTAGTATTAATGCAACTGCTCGAGTTGGGCTAAAAATGAATGTTAGCTTCGAAAACCTTGATTCGCTCGTTTCAGTATTACCCGCTATGAAAAAACCAACCATAAGTCAATTAATAAATGGGTCTGGTTCAGCAGTAGAAATCATCGTTGAAGAGAAAATTGTTCGAGATTTTATTCCGCTCCTTATTGAAAATGGTGCCACAGATATTATTGAATATCCATTAAATAAAGTCATCATCTAATGTTCAAGACATTTTACAATAAAGCTGAATTGTTAGATACCATATTGGTTCAACAACAATCTTCTTCGGAAGTTTTGCGAACAGTTGAAAAAATTATTTCATCTGTTCGTGATTGCGGCGATGAAGCATTGATTGAATACACACAAAAATTTGATCATATTTTATTGGATAGCATAAAAGTGGATGCGTCTACCATAGAATTAGAAAATATTGCTCTTAAAAATGCGATCATCCAAGCATCAAAGAATATTAGGGCATTTCACCAAAAACAAATGCCAAAGGTATTTTATCATCAACAGGAAGATGGTACTGAAGTTTCCTTTAAATGGCGGCCAATTAAAAAAGTAGGTGTATATGTTCCCGGTGGTAACTACCCATTGATATCTACCGTATTAATGAATGTAATACCAGCGCAAGTTGCCGGAGTTGATCAAATCATAGTATGCACGCCACCCCAAACTGATGGAGATATCGACCCAAATATTTTATCAGTTTGTCAAAATCTTAAGATTAAAGATATTTTTCAAGTTGGCGGTGCTCAAGCTATTGCCGCCATGACCTATGGTACAGAAACAATTCCTAAAGTAAATAAAATTGTTGGGCCAGGAAATCGATACGTTGCAGCTGCTAAACAATATATATCAAATTGTGTTGGTATTGATATGGTAGCAGGGCCAACTGAACTTGTTATTATTGTTGATGAATCCGCTAACCCTACATTCATTGCGGCGGATCTTATATCTCAAGCAGAACATGATCAGGATGCTTTTACATTATTACTGAGTACTGAAAATAATATCATTGAAAAAACGCAGAATGAAATTAATCGATTGCTTAAATCGTTAAACACGAAAGCTACAGCAACTGAATCTTTCTTAAATAATGGTTTTGCATTTTTAGCCAATTCCATTGACGAGTGTATTGAAATATCAAATCATATTGCGCCAGAGCATCTTTCGATCCAGACAAAGAATGTAGAAACATTTCATAATGAATGCATTGCCGGAGCAATTTTCCTTGGGCAAGAAACTCCAGTCGCCTGGGGAGATTATTGGGCTGGGCCGAATCATACATTACCTACATCTGGTGCAGCTCATTATCGCGGATTATTAAATGTGTTAGATTTTCTTGTACCATTTTCAGTGACCAAAGGCAGTATGAATCAAAAAAGTATTCATGCCATTATTTCATTGGCGGAAGCTGAAGGATTAATGGGTCATGTGCTTTCCGCGCGTCTTCGTGAAGGAGATATTTTATGTTAACAAATTGGATCAAAAAAGATGTGCTTAACCAGCTGCCCTATAAAGTAAAAACTATCCCTTATCAAATTAAGTTAAACCAAAACGAATCTCCCTGGGATTGGCCGTTTGACATTAAGGAGCGCATTAGCAAATCGATTATAGCTAGTGATTGGAATAGATATCCTAACTTAATTCCAACGCAATTAAAAAATAAAATTGGTGAAATAAATCATATTGATAAAAATGGTGTAGTCATTGGTAATGGATCCAATGAAATTTTGCAGGCCATATTTACAGCGAGTATTCGTTCAAAGGATACGGTGGTTTCCCTGTCCCCAACTTTTGCAGTTTATAAAATACTGGCTGAACAAAAGGGTGCAATATTTATTGAATCAAAACTGGATTCTAATTTTGAAGTTGACCCATCAGATCTATTATCTAAATCAAGAAATGCAAAATTGACGATTATTTGTAATCCAAATTCTCCGACTGGTTCATTACTCCCTTTAAGTATAATTAAAAAAATAGCTAAAAATACTTCTGGGTTGGTAGTGGTTGATGAAGCTTATGTAGACTTTTCAAATGTTACTGCTGTTGGGTTATTGTCATCCTATACAAACCTAATTATTACGCGGACTTTTTCAAAGGCGTTTGCTATGGCTGGGTTCAGAATTGGCTATGGAATAATGCACAATGAGTTGGCATCTGAAATCCAAAAATGTCTTCTACCCTTTAATGTAGATAGGCCATCACTTATAGCATTAAATGCACTCTTAGATCATTCAGAAATAGTTCGAAATCGAACTGAAAAAATATGTGCTGAAAGGGATCGCATCATTTCTAAACTAAATACAATTCCTGGTTTAAAGGCTATTCAATCCCATTCAAACTTCTTTCTGGTTTCATCCAAAAACACGCCCGAAAATTTATTCAACTATTGTGCCGAAAATGGTATCCTTATTCGGAATGTATCATCGTATAAAGAACTTGAAAATTATAATCGAATTACAGTGGGCACATCTGGCGAAAATAATACTCTCATACAAATTCTAAAGGAAATGCCTTGAATTACGATGCTTACATATTTGATGTAGATGGTGTATTAATTGATACGAGCCAATCTTTTAGTTCAGCTGTTATATATGCAGTTGAAAAGGCAACTGCATCAACCCAATTCCAACTACACCATTACAAATCATTGAAAGATATATCAGGATTCAATAATGACTGGAAGGTAGCTATTACTGGTGCAGTTTGGATAACATTTTATCAATCATCTTCATTTGATTCCTTTCTTGAATTGGTAATACATAAGGGTAATGGATTTAATTCATTAAAAGCTGCCACTCCTGAAATAACAGATTCATTGATTCAAAACGTATCACGATTAGCTATGGAAGCTTATGGCGGGATTACAGCGTGTGAGCAACTTTATGGATTTAAACCAATATCCATTAAAATTGATGGAATGTGGAAAAATGAAATGCCATACATCAATAATAATAACATTAAAAACATATTACCCATATCCGGTATTGTAACGGGTCGAAATAACACTGAAATGGAATTAGGCTTCCAAATACTTGGTTGGGATTTACCAGAACCACGTGTTGCAGTATCTGACAATCCAAAACTGGATAAACCCAATCCTAAAAAATTGATGCAAATAATTGGTGAATTAGATAGCCAAACTCCGATCTATTTTGGTGATTCAATTGATGATTATTTATTGGTGAAAAACTTTAATGATCAATCTGAAATGCAAATAAAATTTTGCTGTGTTGGTAAAAACAATGGTATTCCAGAATATGATTATAGAGTGAATGATATCATGGAATATTTTCAGAAATATGGAGTCAAATTATGACAAATGTTTCTCGTAAAACAAAAGAAACAGACATACAGCTTTCCCTAAATATCCGGGGGAATAAAAAAATCAACGTAGAAACCGGTATCGGTTTTTTTGACCATATGCTTACTTCTTTAGCTTTTTGGGGCAATTGGGATTTAAACCTGAAATGCAAAGGTGATCTGTATATTGACACTCACCACACCATTGAAGATGTTGCACTTTCTTTGGGAAAAGCATTTTATAAAGAATGGTCAAAAAATAAAAACATAATAAGAATTGCTTACGCATTTTGTCCGTTAGACGGAGCATTGACTCGCATTGTTGTGGACGTATGCAATCGCCCCTATAATACATTCGAAGCAGTATTTAATGTTGAAAAAGTGGGCGAATATGAAACAGCAATGACCGAACATTTTTTCCATTCGTTTGCACAGGAAGCCCGGATCACACAACATATTCATATGCTTCACGGAAAGAATGCTCATCATATTATTGAAACAATGTTCAAAGGTCTCGGACTTGCCCTTAAACGAGCCTGTACAATCACTGGAACTGAAACCCGATCTACTAAAGGGATATTATGATTGGTGTAATACAATATGGAATTGGAAACATTGGATCTGTAAAAAATGCATTGGATCATTTAAATATCCCCAATGTGGTAACGGCTAATCAAAATCAATTATCATCCTGTGATAGATTAATCCTTCCCGGTGTTGGTGCATTCGAACCTGCTATGAACATTTTGTCGGATTCGAAATTTGATTTATTTATCAAAGATTGGGTTAATGATGGAAAACCGATTTTAGGAATTTGTTTAGGCATGCAGCTTCTACTCTCCAGTAGTGAAGAAAATGGAGTTACAAATGGGTTAGATCTCATCTCAGGCCATGTTTCACAATTACAGAAGGGTGATCGAAGAATTCATATTGGATGGAATAAAGTTGAACCACTCGGGAAAAATGATATTATTACTGAATCGGGGTTTGCTTACTTTGTTCATTCTTATGCTTGTCGGCCAGAAAATGAATCCCACATTATTGCCAAAACTACATACGGAGAATCATTTACATCTGCTATTCAAAAAGATAATGTTATAGGTGTGCAATTCCATCCTGAAAAATCACAGGATTTTGGATTAAGTATCTTAAGGAGATTTTTTCTTGGAGAAATTTAAAATCATTCCAGCCATCGACTTAATTGATGGAAAATGCGTAAGACTCATCCAAGGTGATTATGCACAAAAAACTATTTATAATGCTGACCCAGGATCTACAGCAGAACAATTTTTAGACGCAGGATTTGATTTGGTACATGTTGTGGATTTGGATGGAGCAAAAGATGGCGAACCAAAAAATTTAAAATCTATAGAAGATATTGCTTCCTGTGGAATCACCATAGAACTTGGTGGTGGACTTCGAAGTGAGAGCCATCTTAAATCTGCTATAAATGCTGGTGCTCAAGATTTAATTCTTGGAACAAAATTATTAAATATTGGATCTGTAATCGATGAATGGGTTTCAATGTTCCCTAATCAGTTGATTGCTGGGATTGATGCGAAAAATGGATTAGTTGCTGTGGAAGGCTGGGAAGAAACATCAACTGTGTATGCCATTGATCTAATAAAGCAACTTGGTGAAAAAGGCTTCAAGCGAACAATTTATACAGACATTCAAAGAGACGGAATGTTGTCCGGCCCAAACCTGGGACAATTAAAATCATTTGCAGAATATTCTCCGATTCCCACGATTGCATCAGGTGGTGTTGGTTCTATAACCGATATTAAAAATATTAAATCAATATCAATGAACAATATTAATGGTGTCATCTTGGGCAAAGCTATTTATGATGGAAAAATCACATTAAAGGAATTAAGCAAATGTTAGCAAAAAGAATTATTCCCTGTCTTGATGTGAAGGATGGGGAAGTTGTAAAAGGTGTAAACTTTGTTAATTTAACATCGGAAGGTAATCCTGTAGAACTGGCTGAAAAATATTCAAAAGAAGGCGCAGATGAACTAGTATTTTTGGATATTACCGCCACATTGGAATCCAGAAATAATGTTGTTGATTTAGTAAAGGAAGTCGCCAAAAAAGTATTTATACCATTTACCGTTGGGGGCGGTGTTCGGTCTGTTAAAGATATTTCTGAATTATTAAATGCCGGTGCTGACAAAGTATCTATTAATTCTGCCGCATTAAAAAATCCTAAATTGCTTAATGATGCTTCAAATCGGTTTGGTTCCCAGTGCATTGTTTTGGCCGTGGATGTAAAACGAACTGGAAGTTCATGGAATATTTTTTCTCATGGCGGAAGCCGGTCGTTGGACATAAATGCTATTGAGTGGATTAAAGAAGCAGAAGATCGTGGCATTGGTGAAATATTACTCACAAGTATGGATGCCGATGGAACACAGGCAGGCGTTGATTTAGAGATTACAAGAATGATTAGCGATATGGTATCAATTCCTGTTATTGCTTCGGGCGGCATTGGTAGTCTGGATCACTTTAAAGAGGCATTTAATATTGGAAAAACAGATGCAGTTCTTGCGGCCTCTGTTTTTCATAGAGATATAATTCCTATGAAAAAAGTAAAAAAATATTTAACAAAAAACGGCATTCAAGTCCGATAAAAAAGGAAAACAATGAAAGAAAAAGAAGAAGGTCTAAATCTCAATTTGGATTACTCAAAATTAAAACAGATTGTATCCATTGATGAGGATGTAATTCCTGTAGCTGTACAAAATGTAGAAACTGGAGACGTTATAATAGTTGCTTATGTAAATCAACAAGCGTTGGACTATACATTAATGAATAATGTGGCAGCTTTTTGGAGCACTTCACGAAATGAAATTTGGGTAAAAGGATCTACATCAGGGGATATATTAAAATTGGTAGACGTTCGTGTGAACTGCGATCAAAATTCCCTGCTTTACCGAGTTATCCCGAAAAATAAAAATGCCTGCCATACGAATAGACCCACTTGCTATTATAGAAAAATAAAATTAACTAAAATGGAGTTTATACATGAGTAAAAAAGTAGTACTTGCTTATAGTGGCGGGCTAGATACTTCGGTGATATTAAAATGGCTTTCTAATCAAGGTTATGAAGTTATTTGTTTTGTGGGCAATGTGGGGCAGAAAGAGGATTTTGATACAGTGGAGAAAAAAGCAATGGCTACTGGTGCATCCAAAGTATATACGGAAGATTTGAGACGAAAGTTTGTTACCAACTACATTTTTCCTGCCTTGCAGGGGAATGCATTGTATGAGGGGCGTTATTTGCTGGGAACATCCTTGGCAAGACCTATTTTGGCTAAAAAACAGATTGAAATTGCGGCCAAAGAAGATGCGGAATATGTATCACATGGATCTACGGGGAAAGGGAATGACCAAGTGCGATTTGAGTTAGGTTATTATGCATTAAATCCGAATATAAAGGTGATTGCTCCTTGGAAGGACCCAGAGTTTCTTTCCCAATTCAAAGGACGGACAGATATGATACATTATGCAAAAAAGTATGATATTGAAATCACCGCATCCGAGAAACGGCCTTATAGTGAAGATGAGAATTTAATGCATATTAGTCATGAAGCAGGCATTTTGGAAGATCCTTCAAAACGCCCGAATGATGATGTATTTAGGATCTCCAATACAGTTAAAAATGCACCTGATTCTGAAACATTGATTGAAATAGAATTTGAGAATGGAGTCCCTGTTCATGTGAAAAACTTGGATGATGGAACGAAAAAAACAGATCCACTTGAATTATTTAATTATTTAAATGAATTGGGCGGAAAAAATGGGATTGGTCAATTGGATATGGTGGAAAACCGTTTTATTGGAATTAAATCTCGAGGGATATATGAAACTCCCGGAGCTACAATTTTATGGGAAGCGCACAGGGACTTGGAAGGTATTGCCATGGATAAAGAAGTAATGCATCTACGGGACATGCTCATTCCCAAATTTGCTGAACTCATTTATAACGGCTTTTGGTTTTCGCCTGAAATGGATTTCATCATGGCGGCGTTCAATAAAAGTCAGGAAGCCATTAATGGCACGGTTCGGTTAGCGCTATATAAAGGGAATATCATTCCCGTCGGTCGGGAATCATCTACATCTTTATATGACCAGGATTTATCCAGCATGGATATTGAAGGCGGATTTAGACCTGTGGATTCACAGGGATTTATTAACATCAACGCTATACGCTTAAAAGCGCATCATGTAGTCCTTCATAAGAATAGACCCTATCATTGGCGAAAGGAGAGTTCATGAAGAAACTTTGGGACAAAGGGTATGATTTGAACAAAACAATTGAATCATACACGGTTGGAAATGATCCCCAGTTAGATCAAAAATTAGTTTATTATGATTGTGTCGCATCCAAAGCTCACGCCAAGATGCTGGGTAAAATGAATTTATTGACCGATGATGAAGTACAGGATTTAAATCGTGAATTAGACAAAATTATTGAACTGAATAAACTAGGGGAGTTTGTGATCAGGGAAGACCAGGAAGATTGTCACACAGCTATAGAAATGTTCTTGATAGAATCATTAGGTGATGTGGGAAAGAAAATCCATACAGCTCGTTCTAGAAATGATCAGGTCTTAACCGCATTGCGGCTATATTCTAAAGATCAGTTGGATTGCATCGAGCAATTAATTAATGATTTCACTGATGCAGTAAAAGAATTCACCAGAAATTATGGTCACGTTCAATTCCCTGGTTACACCCATATGCGCAAAGCAATGCCATCTTCATTCGAACGATGGGGTAACGCCTTTATGGATTCTATGAATGATAATCTTGTATTGCTTTCCACGGTGAAAATGTTGGTTGACCAATCCCCATTGGGAACAGCTGCTGGTTTTGGTATTCCGTTGGATATCGACCGGAAATTCACTGCAAAGGAATTGGGGTTTTCACGCGTACAGGAGAATCCAATATACGCTCAGCACAGCCGCGGGAAATTTGAAATTTCCATCCTGCATATGGTATCTCAAATTATGCTGGACCTGAATAGAATTGCGTCCGATTTGATTCTATTCAGCATGGCTGAATTTGGTTATGTGGAATTGCCGGATGAATTTTGCACAGGGAGTTCCATCATGCCCCAGAAGAAAAACCCCGATGTGTTGGAACTTCTTCGGGCAAAATACCATGTTGTTTCTTCCTATGAATTTCAAATTTCCAGGATTTCATCGGATCTTATTTCTGGATATAACCGGGATGCACAACTTACGAAAGAGCCTGTCATGAATGGGTTTTCAATCATATCAGCTAGTCTAAGAATTGCTACCTTGCTTTTTCAAGGACTTTCCGTAAATGAAGAAAAATGTAATAATGCAATGACTGATGAAATATATGCCACAGCGCAGGTGTACAATTTGGTAAAGCAGGGAATTCCATTTCGCGATGCGTATCAACAAGTGGCTAATTCAATGGAAAATGTAAAATGACCCGAGATTTACCAAAACTAAATCGTGTTGTCGTTAAGGTTGGCAGTTCCAGTTTATGTCATAAAAATGGCAAAATTGATCCAAAGAGGATCGAAGCTATTGCGGAAGATATTGCTTCACTCATTCAGGAAGATATCCAGGTTGTTCTTGTCTCCAGCGGCGCAGTGGCAGCTGGGCGTCATATATTGAATGAAAATGAAACTGCAATAGAAATCAAACAAGCGGCTGCGGCTATTGGTCAAATTATCCTTCTTGGAACATTTCAACAAAATTTCCGAACCCATGATTTAACGATAGCGCAAATATTATTAACCCATGAAGATTTGCAAGATCGTCGCCGATATTTGAGTGCCAGAAATACCTTGGTAAACCTATTGGATCATGGTATAGTTCCAATTATAAACGAAAATGATTCAATAAGTACGGAAGAGATTCAATTTAGCGATAATGATTTTCTTGCGGCACTTTGTACGAATCTTGTAAGCGCTGATTTATTTATTATTTTGTCCGATATTGATGGGATTGGAAAAAAGGATCCCAGAACAAATCCTGAAACGGAAATCTACGAAACGTTAAGTGTTGAAAAGCTTGAGCAATTAAAAAAACAAATCCCAAAAAATAAATTGGGTGGTATAAGCAGGGGCGGGATTTATACAAAAATGGAAGCACCCATTATGGCTGCCCAATATGGTATTCCCACCATCATAGCAAACAGTCGCACCGAATTCGTTTTGAAGCGGTTAATCCAAAACGAAAATTTCGGTTCATATATCCATCCAACAGAATCAAAATTAAATTCCAGAAAAGCATTTATAGCCCACGCCTTGAAACCGAAAGCAAAACTTATCATTGATCAGGGGGCTGCTAATGCTATTCGATCAAAAAAAGCCAGTCTTCTCCCATCTGGGATTTTGGAAACTGAGGGTGCTTTTTTGCGGGGAGATGGTGTGATATGCAGTTTGAAAGATGGATTAGAAATTGCCCGGGGGATTGTGGAATACGATCGGGATGAAATAGTACAAATTGCTGGACAGCAATCAGCAGCAATAGAATATATCCTGGGATTTAAACATCACAGAGGAATTATTCATAGAGAAAACATGGTTATCATAAAGGATTAATAAAATGGGTTTGAAAGAAATAGGAACTAAAATCAAACATGCGAGCCGCGTACTACCCACTATTACAACTAAACAAAAACAAACGATATTACGAGAAATAGCCAGTGCAATTCTTATCAATCAGGAATCTATAAAGAAGGCTAACCAAAAGGACCTTAAGGCAGGTATAGAAAAAGGACTTTCAATAGCAATGATTGATCGATTAAAGTTGACGGATGACCGAATTCAAACCATGGCATCAAGTGTAAATGAAGTTTCTGGTCTTTCTGATCCTGTGGGTGAAATTACAGAAGATTATACTCGTCCAAATGGGTTGCGTGTCCAGCGCCGCCGCATTCCACTGGGTGTTATTGGCGTCATTTATGAATCGCGCCCCAATGTGACGATTGAAGCTGCTTCTCTTTGCTTTTTTGCCGGAAACGGTTTGTTGTTACGGGGTGGGTCCGAAGCGTTTTATTCTAATATGGAATTAGTAAGAATATTCAAATTTGTATTAGAGACCCACAACCTTGAAGATGTAATAGATATTGTGCCTTCAACGGATCGAGCAAATGTAGATGAAATGGCTAAAATGAATTACGTATTGGACGTCATTATTCCCCGTGGCGGAGAAGGACTCATTCGACATATATATCAAGTGGCAACTGTTCCAGTAATTGCTCATTATAAAGGGAATTGTCATGTATTTGTGGATGCTTCTGCAGATATGAAAAAAGCCAGCGCCATTATCATAAATGGAAAAGTCCAACGTCCGGGAGTATGCAATGCTCTGGAAACGGTGCTTGTTCATCGGGGAATTGCCGATGCCTTTATACCGAATATAATTGACGAACTTATTTCATCAGAAGTAGAGATTCGAGGTTGTGAAAGAATACAAAAATATTCTGATAAAGTTAAACCAGCATCAGATCAAGATTATGATACGGAATATTTGGATCTTATTTTGGCCCTGAAAATAGTGGATGACTTAAATGATGCCATCACCCATATCCATCGATATGGCAGCGATCATACAGAAGGAATTGTAAGTCAAGATCAAAAATCAATCGATACATTTATTCAATCTTTGGACAGCTCGGCTATCATGGTGAATACATCGACCCGATTTAACGACGGCGGTCAATTAGGATTAGGTGCAGAAATTGGAATCAGTACAACAAAATTACATTCCTTTGGGCCCATGGGTTTGCGTGAACTCACAACCACTAAATTTGTGGTCATTGGCTCAGGGCAAATACGTCAGTAATGACCAGAAAAATGAAACATATAACACTTAAGAATTGGAGAATAATATGACAAACAATCAAATAAAAAAAATTGCAATCATTGGTGCTGGTAAGATTGGGCAGGCCATCGCAAATGGCATGACAAAATCAGGTCAATATTTGCCATCACAAATAACCATGACCAGAAAAGATTCATCCATGCTTACACATCTGCAAAATGCCGGCTATGGTGTCACTATAGACAATTCTAAAGCGATTAAATCGGCGCAATTAATTGTTGTTTCTGTTGGCCCGCAGGATGCTAAAAACCTATTGAATGTGATCAAAACTGACCTTGATCCTAAAATGCATATTTTGGTATCCACCGTAGCAGGCGTAACAATTGAGTTTATTGAGAATATTATAGGTACAGGATTTCCAATTGTCAGAATAATGCCCAACACGGCAATAAGCATTTGTGAATCCATGACCTGTCTTGCAGCCAAGGATGAGCACAGCGAATCAATGGAATCTGTAAAACGTATTTTTGACCAGTTGGGTCTTACACTTGTTGTCAAAGAAGAATTGATTGGTCCTGCCACTGCACTGTGCGGATCCGGTTTGGCTTTTTTCCTGCGGGCAGTTCGGGCGGCTTCCCAAGGGGGCACGGAAATTGGTTTTCACGCGGAAGAGGCTATATTATTAGCAGCTCAGACAGCGCGAGGGGCGGCATCATTGACTCTTGAATCAAAAATGCATCCTGAATCAGAGATCGATAAGGTTACAACACCAAAGGGGATAACTATATCAGGATTAAATGAAATGGAACACCAGGGTTTCAGCTCGGCCATGATCCGGGCCATTGTTCGATCTGCCGAAAAATTAGGCAGTATCTTTTAAAGTAATTTCGATTTATTATCCGGTAGTTTGCATTGCTGCCGCAATTGCATTAATGGACATATAAATTGATCTGTCCAAATCTTGGTTCACCCGGTCTATATTTTTTCTCTGACGTCTTAACAGCAAAACTTGAATGATATTTAACAAATCAGTAAACGGATTTCGGAATGCAATAGAGCTGGAAATAACAGGATTTCGATCCAACAAATTTTCATAGCCGCTTATACTTTTGTAGGCATTTAGACATAATTGGTATTCTTTCATTAAAATCGTATGGAATGCTTTTTCATTTTTGGTTTTTGCGTACAACTCTGATATGTGTAACCTGGATCGAGCCATCTCAAAAGACATATTATCCATAAGCTGTATGAAAAATTTTGATTTTTTATATAACATTTTTACTTCATTCAGTTTTGATGATTTATCAATCGAATGGAATAATGCTGTGCCCAAGCCAAACCATCCGGTCAGATTATACCTTAACTGTGTCCAGGAAAATACCCAGGGTATCGCTCTCAAATCATAAAACCCGACTGATTCATCTGCTAACTTTGCCCTTGCTGCAGGCCTTGAAGCGATTGGTAAACTACTAATATGATTAATGGGGGTCGCATTTATGAAATATTTCCAACACTGTTGGTTTATTATATTTTTCTGATAGGTGTCAAAGGCTCTCATTGAAATGTCTAGGTTCAGCGGGCTCTCAAATTCTTTTTTATCATCAATAATACCAGCCAGCCCAATCATTTGTGCATGGATAAGTTGTTCCAGATGCCGTTTTGCAATTCGAGAAGATCCATATCGATAAGAAATGACTTCTCCCTGTTCTGTCATCCTTATTTTTCCATTATGGCAAACGGAAGGTAAACTAATTATTGCTTTATTTGATTTGCCTCCACCTCTACTTATTGATCCGCCACGACCATGGAATAATCTAAAATCAATATGTTTCTCATTACAAATTTTCGCCAAATTTTCTTGACATTTATACAGAGAATATTGGGCCATGCCCATACCTCCATCCTTGTTGCTGTCAGAGTAACCGAGCATGATTTCTTGAAAAACACCCTGACTTTGTAAATATTTCTTATATATGTCATCATCCAATAATTCGGAAAATTGTGCTGGCGCTGACTGAAGGTCAGCGATGGTCTCATAAAGCGGTATAATATGCAGCCCACAGTCCATTTTACCATCGTGATAATGGATAATCCCAGTAAGTCTTGCCAAAAAAAGTACTTCAAGAATATCGCTTTTGGTATGGGTCATACTCACGATATAGGATGATATTGAATTAGGGTCAATCAATAACTCTTTTTTGATAACTAGGAAAGTAAGGAGCGTCTCCTGGGACTGCTCCGATAGGGTATTAATAAATGATTGTTCTAGTTCATTCTGAAATTTGATGCCTTCAGTAAGAATTTTATTTTTTTCGGATTCATTCAGAGCAATATAATTCGATTGGCAATTTAAATTTTTTAATATTTCATGAATCACTGCTTCGTGCGCATCAGAATGTTCACGTATATCCAGGCTCATCATATTGAAACCAAATATTTCCGCTTGAATAATTAAATCGCGGGTGGGTCCTCTGTCTATACTGGTTTCATGCGATAATAACTGGAAAGATGCTTGAATGAGCTTCAATTCAGATATGAATTCATCAGATGTATAATCTGTTTTTTTGGAAGTGCTGGTTAACTTTTCTTTGTGACGCTCTAATTTTTGTTTTATACAAAAAATTTTTAATCGGAATGGTTCAAATTGTAGTTGTTCTTGAATTTTTTCATCAATACTCAAGTTTATTACGTCAGCTTTAATTGAATTCTGAAGTTCTGTAATCTTCGTTGGGTCCTTCACTGTGATGCTTAGCTCATCGTATAACATTTCCAGGGAATTGATAAATTTTTCCGTGATACGGATTTTTTGAGTTTGGATTGCATATTCTGTAATTTTATATGTTACTGCAGGGTTACCGTCTCTATCACCACCAACCCAGTTATGGAATCTGATGAAATTGGAAATAGTAACTTTTTCATTATAATAGATTTCAAATGCTGATGTCATGTCATATGAAAGTCTGGGTACCGCATCCCAGAGCGCATCTAAAGTATTATTAATTGTATTATTTATTTCATCTTTTATTGATATTCTTTGCGAACGGATATCATCAGTCATCATAAGCAATGCACAAAGACGCTTTGCCTCATTCATTAGATCTGATTTTTCTTTTTCGCCAAGTTTATGAAATAAAATTTGATCGATCTTTTTAATGATTTTTTTTTGTTTACTTATGGCAGATTGCCGTCTTGATTCTGTGGGATGGGCGGTAAATGTCGGGTGTATCCTGATACGTTTAATAATTGTTTTTGCGGTATCAAAATCTATGTTTTTCTGTTTTAAATCTTTAATGCCTGCAAAAATTGAATCTGCTTTTGGGTTGTTGAATGTAGCGTTATTCGATCGATTCCTGTTTATTGATATGATTTCACTCAGTTCTGCCTGATTAAGCAGGTGAAAGTAGGTACCAATAAATTTCAATACTTGATACAGATCACCATTTGACCATGTTTCCAGTGTGGACAATATGGAACTATTCATTGAAGTATGGTTTCCCGAAGATAAAAGAGAGTGTAAAAAATTCTTGAATTGAAGTTCTTTAGAATTATCTAAACTGGAAAAAACTGTTTCCAGCAATTCAAATATCAATACCGATCTAGCTTGCATTTGAGCTGATATACCGCATTGCTTCGCGAAGGTATGTAGATTATCCTTTACCACAATAACAGAGACACAAAAATTATTTTAAACTATTCTATAGAAATTTTATATCATGCCTGCACATGATTATAAAAAACTGAAACGAAGTTAATTGCAGATTCGAAAAATCCATGGGTGCTTCACATATTTCCTTCTTTAAAAAGTAAACCGCCTGGACCAAACCCTCGAAATAAACACAATACATAACTAAAATGGAATTCTTTCAATCAGATTGAAAATACCTTTGCAATGTCATAATCCAATCTATGGTAGCATCCTGCTTTAGGCATACATTATGACTTCTTCAACGCTGTTTCAAGATCATGGATGATATCATCCATATTTTCGATTCCCACAGATATACGAACCAGACCGTCTGTTAGTCCTCTCGCCAGGCGTTCTTCTTTTGGCACTTCAGCATGGGTCATGGTTGCAGGATGAGTGATCATAGTTTCTACCGAACCCAGGCTTTCGGCCAGTTGTGCCAGCTGAACGGAATTCATTAAGGTTCTGCCGGCTGGTATACCACCGGTCAATTCAAAAGAGATCATACCGCTGAAACCGCTCATTTGTTCTTTGGCAACATGATACATGGAGTGGGATGGGAGTCCTGGATAGCTCACTTTAGATACTTTTGGATGGTTTTCTAAAAATTCAGCAACCCCCTGGGCATTCTCCGCGTGCTTTTTCATACGTATATCCAGGGTCTTAATACCTAATAAGGTGAGCCAGCAGTCAAAAGGGCTTGGTACAGCACCAATGGTCTTCTGGACGAATTTGAGCTGGTCATAAAGATCTTCCCTGTTGGTAATAACTATTCCGCCAATCAATTGGTTGTGCCCACTCAGATATTTTGTGGTACTGTGCATTACCAAATCAGCGCCATATTCCAGAGGACGCAAGAATACCGGTGTTGCAAAAGTAGAATCTATTCCAAAAATCAGATCATGGTTCTTAGCAATTTTAGCCACTGCCTCCAGGTCTGTTACTTTCAGCAGGGGATTGGTGGGTGTTTCCACCCATATCATTTTTGTTTCTGGCTGGATTGCAGCTTCAATATTCTCAGGAAAAGACGTATCCACATAGGTAAAGTGCAAATCATAATTAACTAAAATCTGGTTAAAATGCCGGGAGACACCGCCGTAGACATCATCAGAACAGATCACATGGTCTCCAGCTTTTAATAATTTCAAACAACTGTCTACAGCAGCCATGCCGCTTGAATATGCGACGCCATATTTTCCGCTGTCGATCGCAGCTAAATGGTCTTCCATCATTTGCCGTGTGGGGTTGGCAGAACGTGTGTAGTCGAATCCTTTATCTTTCCCAACTTCTTCCAAAACGTAAGTGGCCGTCTGGTGCAGTGGCGGCAGAATGGATCCGGTAATTGGATCTGGCTTGATTGCGGCATGCAGCACTTTTGTGTCAAATTTCATTTTTTCTCCCTAATTGTGGATTAAAAATTCTTTTAAGTAAGAATAATGAGCAGGGATAATAATGCTATTTTTTTCTTTTTCCATTGATTTTTGAAGCTGTCTAGGAATGGCAATTTGTTCATTGATGACCGGTTCGACCACCTGAGGGAATTTACCTGGATGTGCTGTGGCCAGGGCAATACCCGTGAGATGTGCATTTACTTCCTGTCGGTATTTTTCTATACCTGATAGCCCTACGGCCGTGTGCGGATCAGTAAGATAATTTAATTTATCATTTGTGTATTGGATGGCATATTTCGTTTCATCATCCTGGAAACTCCAGCTGATAAGATCGCGTCGAACTTCGTTCACATTCTCATTATAAATTTTCAGGATACGATCAAAATTACTGGGCCTGCCCACATCCATGGCATTGGAAATAGTCTGTTTGGATGGCATACCATTGAATTCGCCTGTTTCTAAGTATTTGGGGAAAACATCATTGGCGTTTGTCGCGGCGATAAATTTTTCTACGGGCAGTCCCATATGCTTAGCAATGATACCCCCGGTAAGATTGCCGAAATTCCCACTGGGCACACTAAAAACGATGGGCTGATCGGTGTTGATCTGTTTCCAGGCCCAGGCATAATAGACGGATTGGGGCAGAAGGCGGGCAATATTGATGGAATTGGCAGAACTAAGAGAACGCCGTTGATTGACACTTTTATCAAGAAAAGCTTCCTTTACCATGTGCTGGCAATCATCAAAGCTGCCTTCTACTTCCAGGGCGGTTATATTGCCGCCGTAGGTGGTTAATTGCTGTTCCTGGATGGCGCTTACACGGCCCGAAGGGTAAAGGATTACAACTTGAATTCCATCCAGGCCAAAAAACCCGTTGGCTACAGCACTGCCTGTATCACCGGATGTGGCCACCAGTATTGTGATTTCTTCCGACAGCAAATGTTCCATACAGCGGGCCATGAATCTGGCAGCGAAATCTTTGAAAGCCATGGTTGGTCCATGAAATAACTCCAATACATAAATATCATCGATCAAACAAACCAGAGGGATATCAAAGGTAAAGGCAGCGTTACAAATTTCCATAAGTTCTGCGGAAGAAATGTTTTTAGATACAAAAGGCTGGATCATTTCAGCAGCCAGTTCACTATAGGTCATTTCCCTTTGGTAAAAAGAACGGTCAAACTCCGGGATTGATTCTGGAAGGTATAGCCCCCGATCAGGTGCCAAACCATGGAATAGCGCTTCCCTAAAACCAACAGCAGAACTGTGTTGGTTGGTACTGAAATACCGCACAGCCTTAGTCCAGTATTTCCGGGGGCTTCCTGTGAATGGGTGATGGATATGCGATACTGTTCAGACCGTTTTTCCTAAATGACTCCACCATAGCAATTCCAACTTTCCTGGATATTTCTTCGGAATCACTTAAGGCAAATAAGGCTGGCCCTGAACCAGAAATACCACAACCGATAGCGCCAGTATCCATAGCTGCCTGCTGGACTATATGGTAGCCAGGAATCAGTTCAGCACGTACTGGTTCAGCGAATAGATCTACCATGGATCGGCCCAGTAAATCAAAATCAGCTTCATGCAGTCCCAGGGTAAAACCTGCCAGATTCCCAGCCTGTTCAACAGCAGATTTTAAAGGTACCCGTTTTGGCAGCATCCTTCGAGCATCTTTGGTATTAACTGTAAAATCCGGCAGTATGGCGGTGCTGAATAAATTATCGGGGATGGGTAATTGCAAAATATCCAGGGGATCGTAGCTGCGGATCAGGATCATACCGCCTAATAGAGCCGGTGCAATATTATCGGCGTGAAAGCTTCCCGAAGCTACAGCCTCTCCAGCCATACCATGGACCAGCAAATCGTTCAGATTAAAAGGATTACCTAATAGTTCATTGACACCCACCAAAGCCGCCGCCGCACTGGCAGCACTGGAACCAATTCCACTGCCCGGCGGTATTCCTTTTTTAATTTTTATTTTAAATCCTTGTTGACTATCGACCGTATTTAAGAATGATAAGATTGCTTTTCCTGCTGTATTATTTTCAGCAGCAGTTGGTATTGAATCAGCTTTAATACCAGACATGACAATTTCGATACCCGGTTTCTCCTGGGTTTCAATGGTTAAATCATCTGATGGTTCAGCAATGGCATAGCCAATGCAGTCAAAACCGCAGGAAACATTTGCTACTGAAGCGGTTGCACGAACTCTAATTGATTTTTCAGGCATGGATATATCCTTTTTTTACCAGCAATTCTGCCATGAGGATGGCACCGCCGGCAGCACCTCGAACTGTATTATGTGAAAGGGCTACAAATCGAAAATCAAAAATTTTATCTTGGGCCAATCGGCCAATTGTAACAGCCATTCCATTTTCCAAATCGCGGTCCAATTTGGGCTGGGGTCGATTTTTCTCGTCGATATAGATGATTGGTCTTTCTGGGCCTGTTGGAAGATTTTCAATCTGTGGCAGCCCTTTGTATTCGTTCCAGATGGATTTGATTGTATCAATAGATATTTTTTTATCCTTGAATCGAATATATACCACAGCCAAATGGCCATCAATTACTGGCACTCTTGTGCAGGTAGCGGATATATTGATTCTGTCTGTGTTTTCAATGCCACCGTTTGTTATCTGGCCCAGTATTTTTAATGGTTCATTTTCGGTTTTTTCTTCTTCACCGCAAATATAGGGAATAACATTCTCCTCCATTTCAGGTGAGGAAATCGTAGCCTGTCCGCCGCCAGAGAGAGCTTGCAGTGTAGTGACTTGGACTTGGTCTACAGGAAAACCCGCTTCTTCCAAGGCGTGTAATGCAACCAGATAGGATTGAATGGAGCAGTTAGGTTTCACAGCTACAAATCCATTAGTTGGTAACCCGCGTCCGGATTGCTGAATCGGGATAATATCTGCATGACCAGGATTAATTTCCGGGATAATCATGGGTACATCATTGGTCCATCGATTTGCCGAACTATTACTGATTATGGGAAAACCGGCTTTTGCATAATCAAATTCCAAATCCCGCGTTTCTTCCTTTCTTGGCAGGTCCATGGCAGAAAAAACACACTCCACATTTTTGGGAATGGTATCAAAATCCCAAACATTACGAACGATCAAATGATGAACGGCTGCGGGAATTGCACCCGGCATCAGCCAGTTTTGGCCCACTGCATCAGAATAATTTTTTCCCGCTGAACGAGGGGAAGCAGCCACGTCAACTATCTGGAACCAGGGATGATTATCCAGTAAACGAATATAATTCTGTCCAACCATCCCGGTGGCGCCCAAAACACTGACTTTGATTTTTTGATTCATGCTAACTCTTTATACATGCCTGGATATCCTGGAGCACACCCGCAGCGGTAACGGAGGCACCGGCACCGTATCCTTTGATCACCAGGGGTACATCATGATATCGTCTGGTTTTAAACAGGATGAAATTCTCACTTCCGCGCTGATGAAAAAACGGGCTTTTTTGATCCACGGCTTCCAGGCCGGCCTTGATCTTGTTTCCATCCCAGGATCCTATGTAGCGTAACACTTTCTGTTCAGCTACTGCTTTTTCAAGACGATCAAGGAAAAACGAATCAAAGTCGGCAAACTGATCTAAAAATTCATCCACAGACAAGTCCGAATCCAATGCTCCCGGTATCAAACTTTCCACGGATACATCATTCAGTTCCAATTCAGCCCCTGTTTCGCGGGCCAATATTAATATTTTTCTGGCCACATCCATGCCGTTTAAATCTTCCCTGGGATCCGGCTCAGTAAAACCTTTTTCCCTGGCATAACTGACCAGGGAACTGAAGGGAGTTTGACCATCAAAATTATTGAATAAATAACCTAGGGTGCCGGACAATATACCCTGGATCTCGATGATCTCATCTCCGACGGCCAGCAATCCTTGAAGCGTAGTAATAATGGGCAATCCAGCACCCACATTGGTTTCATATCGAAAATGAACCTTGTGCTTCTGGGCTGATTCCCGGATAGACCAGTAATATTCCTGGTCCAGGGTATTGGCAATCTTATTTGCTGTGACCACTGAGAAACCCTTATCTATGATATCCAGGTATTTTTCTGCAATGCTTTGGCTGGCAGTACAATCAACAAATATTCTTTGGTTCGATCCTGTATTTGCATATTGTAGAAATTCATCCAATACGAAAGGAACGGAAGAATTCATTAAATCATCCTGGGCTGTGACCGGATTGATTGCGTTGTCACCCAGGAGCATTTTTTTACTGGTACTTAAAGCACGGATGCGTATGCCCTTAAGATTTTCCTGCCTGATGATATTTAACAGTTCACTGCCAATGGTACCCGCACCCACCAGGTAGATATCCAGCGAACTCTCTTTTTTTTCAAAAAATTCATTGTGCAAAACGCTCAAGGTATTTGAAACATCAGCATCATCTACAATGAAAGATATATTTCGCTCTGAAGATCCTTGTGCAATAGCGATGATACTGATGTTATGGCGGCCAAGGGTTGAGAAGACCCGACCGGAAACTCCCGGGTTTTGGCGCATGCCTTCGCCAACTACAGCAACAAGTGATAATTTTTTTTCTAATTTGATTCTATCAATTTGTTTGTGTTCAATTTCAGTTTCGAACTCAGTTTTTAATGCCCTCAATGCAGCAGCA
>Ga0208765_1000492_pt1 | contig 26006 bp, 26 predicted proteins | sample ETNtaG_2_FD_185783 | JGI IMG/M metagenome (GOLD analysis project Ga0208765, IMG submission 185783) | Marine microbial and viral communities from oxygen minimum zone, Eastern Pacific Ocean - ETNP201406SV203 (SPAdes) (version 2) | ecosystem: Environmental > Aquatic > Marine > Oceanic ...
CCGCCACCACACTGGTACAGCATCAAGGTCAATTTCTGGGTAGGGATCCTCGACAGAAAACCCAAAAAATGCGCCTACAAATTTAGATTGAGATTCTGCTACTAGCCAGTTTTTAAAATAACCATTGTAATTGGCATCGGTTCTAATTTTTTCTCTACCATACTCAAAATAGGATTGCCCTTGTCCCACTTCTTGACTCCAAAGATAAGATGGCAACCTCCTACCAGCCACATCTATCATTAGCGCCAGTTCTGTACAGTCGTCTTCTGTTGCGATTCTAAATTGTAGTGCATTGCCCATTAAACTTACCCTAGAGTGCGCCACTCCCATATAACACTTTTTGAGCCTGTTTCGGGTGCAACCCTTAGGCCTTACTGAGTTCTGATTTGGCTGCGTAGTCAATCCGCTTGGCTGTCGAGGGGGCGTTACCTGCCGGAAGCACGGAGTAGAAAAAGGTGACACGTTCTTGCGCCTCGTAAACAATCTTCGTGCCGCGTGGCACCCACAATACATCTCCCGGATCCGCTTCGAACACTTTATCGCCAACCCGTAACGTGAAATGCCCCTCGAGGATATAGATTACCTCGTCGTAGGTGATGTGCCAAGGGATGCTGCAATCCTCAAACACGCCGATCCCGGCGCCCAGTTCTTCAGAAAACGACGTATTCACCAGGCCAATTGTTTTCATACCGTTTACCGGGTCTAGATTCAGATCTTCTTTACGGAAAAGTTTGGTTTCATACATGGTGTGTCTCCTTTTCGAAGTAGTACCTAACCTGGTGAATTTACCTGGGTGTACCTACTATTCTTAGATAATATCGATATCCAACTCATTGCGGTGGGGTTTTCAGAGCATCCGAAGAAAGGATGGGGTATACAAGATGTATATCCCACACCCTTCTTTTATTTAGCTTTCAATGGGTGTTTTCTTTGGATTTTCGGGGTTACTTTTGGGTTGGGAAGGTTGAGTCCCTCCCCGCCCTCACACGCTTGTGGATGCTTCTGCCAAACAGGAATAAGATACACGAAGTCTTAACATTTACATGGAAGGAGTTACCTATGCCAAAAGGTTATTTAGTCGCACATATTCGGGTGCATGATGCAGAGGGATTCAAAAAGTTTGCAGAAATGGCAATGCCGGCAATTGCCGAGTACGGCGGTAAAGTTCTTGTTCGTAATCCCAACCCTGAAGTAAGAGAAGGAAGTGATTCCGGGCTTGCTATCGTTATAGAGTTTGAGAGCATTGAGAATGCTCGGAATTTCTATGAATCAAGCGAGTACACAGCAGCAAAGGCAGTACGTGAATTAGCAGCAGATACCGATTTGATATTAGTTGAAGGAATGTAAAGAAGCCTTAAATCAGAATAGGAAGGAACAATGAAAAAGCTATCCATCATCCGCTTCAAGCCCAAGCCCGAGTGCTTCGATGAGTTTCTTAAGAATATTCTCGCAAACTCACGCGAGACAAGAACCGCGAATCCACCAACCCATTACATAATGACCCACGGTGACGAGATTTACGGTGTCGCCATTCGTGACGTCGACGCCCTTCAAGAAAGCGCATCAAAGGGTGTGGAGTGGCTAGATACCCAACGCCACTTGTTGCAGGAGTGGAATGACGTGGACAGGCATACGCTGCCGGTGACGGGCGACCTCGTCGAGGATTGATCGATGGAAAGAATAAACTAATAGGGCGAAAGCGCCCTTCGGGTACGCCAGTTTTAAATAGCGAGCTGCAGCGAACCGTTGTCAACGGTTACTTTGCACTGCAGCGGAAATTCGTTCTATAATTTTGACCATAACCCAGAGTGCAGGGAGTAGATCTTCTACCTAGCTATTCCTCCTTTTCGAAACCATGGAATCTACAAAACTGACCCGAAAACTCGCGACGATCTTGGCAGCTGACTGTGTAGATTTCAGCAAGCTGATGGACGTTAACGAAGAGTTGACGCTTCAGAATATCAAGGCCTGCCGTAGTCTGATAGATCCGATCATCAAGGAACACGGCGGCCGTATTTTCCATACCGCTGGTGATTCCGTGATTGCTGAATTCAACAGTGTGGTCGAATCTGTGAACGCGGCCATCGAATTTCAGAAAATTCTCAGCGATCGGAATGACAACCTTACCGAAGAATCCCAGATGATATTTAGGGTTGGCATTCACCTAGACGATGTCATCATTGAAGGCGACAACATCTATGGCAGTGGAGTCAATGTCGCAGCAAGGCTTGAGGGCCTATGCAAACCTGGCTGCATACTGTTGTCCAGAACGGTCCATGAAAAGATCGTCAAGCGGATCTCGATTGCGATTGATAATCTGGGTAACGCAAAACTCAAAAACATTGAAGGCGATTATGAGATTTACCAGATCTCACCGATCCTGAAAGATAGTACTGCTTCAGGCGAACAGGATCCGCATGGTGTTTCCCCCGCAGATATCAGAGTCGAAAAGTCAATCAAAGATGGTGACATCAAACCCCGCCTGATGTTGTTGCCTTTCAGAAATCTGAACAAAAGTGAAGACAATGATTTTCTCGTCGATGGCATTGTGGATGACATCATCACTGAACTCTCAATGATCAATTCGATTGAGATCATGTCGCGTAACACAACTTTTGATTACAAAGATAATCCCATTGATGTGATAGAAGCTGCCGAAAAATACAAACTGGACTATGTGATCACTGGAAGTATCCGGTCAGCGGGCAATCGGGTACGCATTTCTGCAGAATTGGGAGATCCTGTCTCGGGTGACTCGATATGGAGCGAGCGTTACGACAGGACTATGGATGATGTTTTTGAGATTCAGGATGAGATCGTCAGCAAAATGGCGAATACGGTCCTAAGCGAGATAGAAGTCACCAGCCTGAAGCGAGCCAAACGAAAACCGACTAACAAAATGACTTCTTATGAGTATCTCCTGCAGGGCAAATTCCACAAGCGAAAGTTAACCAAGGACGACGCCAACATTGCGGTCGATATGTTCACCAACGCTATCGAGAGTGATCCGAGCAATGGAAGAGCATACGCCGAGCGTTGCTGCACTTGGGCCGATGGAATTGGTCATAGCTGGTTCGACGAATCAGACGACGATCTACACAAGAAAATTCGAACCACACTGGAAGACGCCTACGAACTGACCGACCACGATTGGGACTGCCATCGGTTGCTGTGTAACATTTCTCTGCATCTTGATTTGAATTACGATAAAGCAGAAGAACACGGGAAGAAGGCGTATGAGCTGAATCCAAATAATCCCACCGTGCTGGCTTCTTACGGCAAATCGCTTGTGCAGAATGGAAAATGCGAAAAAGGAGTCGAATTACTTCGTAAAGCCCAAGAACTCGATCCTCTGAGCCAGCAACTGATCGATGACTTCATTTGGGGATCCTATAACCTGGGTGATTATGATGCCTGTATTGAATTGTCCGGCAAGATTAGAAAGATCAGACCGAATACGTGGCTATTGAAAATTGCAAGCTTTGGAGCGCTCAATCGGCAGGAAGAGAGAGATCAGGAGATCAGTCAGTTCATTGAATTCCACGGGAAAGATGAATTGAGCGTTCAACTGGAGAAGCTGAATTCCAATAATCAAGATATCGGTGAGGCGACAAGGAATTTTGTCTTGAACTAAATTCAGCGCTCATGACAGGTGGCAACGGTGTCATTGAGTCGTGACAGTAGCAGTAGAGATCGTGTCAGGTTCGATTCTTCTCTAGCTAGTCATTAGAAGAGGTTGTTCATCAAGACCGTGTATCTTTAGTATCTTCGAGTTGCTTCATTGCGCCGATGGCACACCGGCTGCCTTTGCTTCGGCTACCAGATAGTCCCTACCGCGGATCATGTCGTCTAATGTTCCGAATCCATTGGTGTAGTGGCCGGTATACCCCATGCCTTCCAAACGCGAAAACAAAGATCGAAAATCGATACTACCCTCACCGGGAAACATGTGATGCTCTTTGTCCCCTAAATTGTCGGCGACGCGAACCTCACGCATCCGGTCGATGCCAAAGGTATCTAGAAATCCGTCAATTCCCTCCGGTACCAGCGTCGCGTGGTTGATTGTGAAAGTCCAATGTAGATTGGCGGATCTCAAGTTTTCAAAATAGAACAAGCATTCCTCCAGCGTATAACCGAGGTAATTCACTTCCGCATCTTCCGGCTCCCGGTTCATGTTCTCTAGCAATAGATGAATGCCCTTATCCTCGGCATAAGACGAGGCACGTTGCAGTCGTTCAAGGCTCGCTTGTTTCCGTTGCTCATAGTCGGCAGTAAAATGGAATCCGGCGTGAACGACGATCCATTCAGCGTCAAGACGAGTCGCCATATCAATGTAGCCCCGGAGGTACTCGTCAGCGGCTTGCCGAAAGAGGTTGCTGTATTCCGCCATGTTAACCCCGGAAAGAGTATGCAGCCCGAGGTGAATGTTGTGGCTTTGGCACATCTCCTTTACAGATTCGCAGCGCGTTTCGTCAAAGGTCTCAATGGCATTCGCGCCGCTATCGAGTTGAATGTCGACATAAAAAACTTCATTAACGGCGGCCCATGCTAAGCCGTCTTCCAGCTTAGCTCTCCGGCCGATATCGACACCAATTCGGCTTTTCAGATTGGATTGCATGGTCAAATTCCCATAAGATCAAACTAAGTGTTGAAGAGAACTTACGTTGTCAAACTGATATACCACTCATTCTGTTTGGGCCTAGTTTCGGCATTCCAATTTCACATAGCCCGTGGTAGCCTCAGTATGCAGTCTATCAGTTTATATCTTTTTAAAATGAGGATTACGAGAGGAATCATTATGAATATTTTTCCGATGCAAAAAAGCTTTAGGTTTTTGACAGCTGTAACTGCCGGCCTTGCTTTGGTGGCATTGACAAGTGTCGCCGCCAAAGCCGACAACAAGCCCGCCATCGAAGTCATCACACATGCTGGGGCCGGTGGAGGTACCGATGTTAACTCACGGATGATGATGCTGCGAAGTCGCCGGACGCTCAAACAAGATATGGTCGTGGTGAACAAGCGTGGTGGTGGCGGAGCCCTGGCAATGAACTACTTTATGACCCGGCCGGCGGATGGCAACACGATTATGACCTTCACAGTGGGCCATGCGATTACCATGGGCAAAGGTAAAACCAAACTCAAAGTCGAAGACATGTCTCCGATTGCCCGTGGTACCAATGATCCGCAGATCCTGATGGTTAACTGTAAGACCAGCCCTTACAAGACGCCCGAGGATTTCGTCGCGGGCATGAAGAACGGCGACAAGCTGAAGTTCGGTGGTACCCAGACTGGGACGATCGATCACATCACCGTATTTCTTTGGGCCAAACGCCTTGGCGTGCCAATGCCGACCTACATCCCCTTTAAAGGTGGTGGGGAACTGGCGACGCAGCTGGTTGCCGGCTCAGTTGATGTTGGAACGCTTAATCTCTCCGAGGCAGCGGCTCCAGTCGAAGCTGGTGACATCTGCCCTCTAGTGATTCTAGCTAACGCCGGTATGGCGCCTATTCCGGATGCAAAGACTGCGAAATCGATGGGCATCGACCTGGTGCTTTCGACCACGCGTGGCTTCGTGACTCACGCTGGTGTCGATCCAGCGCGGCGCGATGCGCTCGAAAAAGGTTTGATGAAAGCCATGAAGCATTCCTTGTACCAGGCTTATCTCAAGAACTCAGGCCTCGATGAGACTTCTCCACTGGCCTCTGGCGCATGGGGCGAGCAGATCAAGTCCATGGTCGGCGAGTTTGGCCCGGCGCTTGAGGAAATGGGACTTAAGTAAACCCGGTTGCAACTCAAGGATACGGTGCTTTCTTCGGGAAGCACCGTTCCTCGCCTGATATGCGTTTTCTAATCATTCCTGGGGTCATTACGGCCTTTTCCATCGCAGTGATTTGTGCTGCTGTCCAGCTCGAACTATCACCCCCGATGATTGTCGGGGACAGTCTGCAGCCGCGGGTTTTCCCGATCCTCCTGATGGTGATTAACCTGATTCTGGCGGCTCTACTTGCCTCTCAGTACCGGAAAGAGTCTCCCGGAAAAGTCCAGCGGGAAGGGCTCCGGACCTGGGGTTCGATTGCTCTGTTCTTGATGTTTTACCCAATTACAGTCTATGTCGACATGATGATAGGAATCGCAGTGGTCATGTTTGTTATGTGTCTGTTGTGGGGTGAGCGGCGGGTACTTGTCGCAGGGACGCTAGCATTCGCCACACCGTTCGTCATCTTTTTTCTATTTGATCTGGTTCTGAGGGTTCGTTTTCCACGCGGCTTATTCACCAATTGGTATTACGGATAATCGGTAGTTCCATGGTCGAAGCGCTACAAGCAATGGGATCGGTTGTTTTAGATCCATATCTCATCATTTTGATACTGATTACCACGGTTATGGGTGTGGTCATCGGTGTGCTGCCTGGTCTCGGCGCGACGACCGGTGCTGCTCTATTACTGCCGTTTACGCTAACCATGGAGCCAGTTCATGCAATTGCTGTGTTGGCGACGATTTACGTATCGGCTACCTTCGCTGGTTCTATAACAGCGATCTTGATCAACACCCCTGGGACATCCGCTGCGGCTGCGACGACGTTCGACGGCTATCCCCTTGCGCAACGAGGAGAAGCGGGCCGAGCGCTGGGGATCGCCGTGGTATCGAGCACGATCGGGGGCGTGTTCTCGATTCTCGTGCTCTGTATTGCGGCTCCGATGCTGGCGCGGGTCGCCTATGAGTTTCGACCACCAGAATATTTTGCTCTAGCTCTATTCGGCCTCTCGATGCTTGCCTCGATCAGTGCCGGCGGTACCGTGCGGAATCTAATCGGTGGTGTCTTTGGGGTGTGGCTCGCGACGATTGGAGCCGAACCCACCACCGGAATTGAACGGTTCATGTTCGGTAATTACGAACTTTATGAGGGATTGTCTTTCGTACCGGTTTTTATCGGGCTATTCGCGATGTCGGAATTGCTGATTCAGTCGAGTCGGGTTAATCGCCTCGTCGATAAAATTAGCATGAAGGCGGTCAAATTGCCCTCGCGAGAAGACTACAAGCGGATCTGGAAGACTGTGGTCCGCTCCTGCGGTATCGGTACGTTTATTGGTATTCTTCCGGCCGAAGGGGCAACTGTGGCCTCAATGATTGGTTACGCTGAAGCGCGCAGGTGGTCAAAAAACAAGGAGGAGTTCGGCAAGGGTGCGATCGAAGGGATCGCTGGCGCTGAGGCCGCGAACAATTCTGCCACCGGGGGAGCCATGGTGCCGACCATGGTGCTCGGCATTCCGGGTAGCGGAACGACGGCAGTCATCCTGGTCGGTTTGATGGTGCATGGTCTGCGCCCCGGCCCTTACCTATTTACTGAACAGGTCGACACGGTCTACCAGATTTTCGGTGCGATGCTACTGGCCAACCTGATGTTTATGGCCATGGGGCTCTATGCCTCAAAGCTATTTGCACGCATTTCCCTGGTTCCCCTGCAAATGCTCTGGCCTATTGTTTTCGCACTTGCTGTAATTGGAGCCTATGCGCTCAGCTCGTCACTCCTGGACGTGTGGATTGCGTTGATTTTTGGGGTCATTGGCTTCTTAGCTCGGCGTCATGGCTTCGCGGTTGCGCCGATCGCCGTTGGACTGATTCTCGGCGAAATGGTCGAGACTAACTTTCAGAACTCACTGAAAATGTTCGATGGCAACTGGTGGCAGATCCTGACCCAACCGCTAGCGGCGCTGTTCCTTTTGCTCGCGTTCTTTGGATTGTTCAGCACCCCTATCGCGAAGTGGTTTTCCAGTCGCCGGTCGTAACCGGCTCGAGCATAAACTGCAGGCGTGATATTAGGGAATTAACACCGACATTGCTTTCCTTAAGAGCCCATCCCAGTACACAGGTCAGCTTATCAACCGCTTTGGGTTTCGAGTTGCGGGCCATTCTCTGGCATAAAAAAGCAATAGGACTATTGCAATAATCTAGCCGACCATCTTGAAGTAACAGTATCCCGATATCGAACAAGAGGCTCACGTTAGCATGTTAATCCTGTTTTCTCTACCCGCTTCCGGGAACGTATGGATATAGGTTAGAACTTGGACTAAGATCACATTGTTGGATTAACTCAATAAGTCGTCAGTTTCGCCTTGACAGGGCAACAAGGATAGTTTGTGGGTGAGGGCAATCTATTAATAGACGCATTGGCACTCTGCCGCGAAGGCAAGTGGGATGCCGCTCATAAAATTGTTCAGCAGGACAACACCCAGCTGTCTGCGTGGCTTCATGGTGTGATTCACCAGGAAGAAGGCGACCTCTCTAATGCCCGTTACTGGTTCAATCGTGCAGGTCGGCGAGAGCCAAACCCTACGACTGCTGATGAACTCAACCATTTCGAGCACGAACTGATTGGCTCAAACGTGGACAAGCTCTAATTTAGAAACGTTTGGGATCCCTACTTACTACACAGGTAATCTGGTGAATTCATTGAATACGATTGAAAACAAAAGTTCTGCTACGGCTCGATCAGACATTGATGGGCTGATTAGGCGTCAGAAATCCGGCTGCACGCTGGAGCAGGTGTTTTATCGCAGTTCAGAGATCCACCAGCTGGAGTTTCAGCGGGTCTTGTCCCCTCAGTGGCTATACGTAGATCATGAGTCAGAATTGCCGGAACCCGGTGATTTCCTCACTTATGAAATCGGTGAAGAGTCCATCATTATCGTTCGCGGCTCCGATCGACAATTACGCGCTTTTTTTAACGTCTGTCGTCACCGAGGATCCCAGATTTGTCTGGAAAAGAGCGGTAACACCCGTAGATTTATCTGTCCTTATCATGCCTGGGCCTATGACCTTGAGGGTAACTTGCTTTCGGCACGACATATGGCCGATGATTTCGAGCAGTCTCAACACGGACTGCATCGCTGTCAGGTCGAAGTTTTGGAAGGTCTTGTTTTTATTAGTCTTGCGTCACGGGGTAATGCTGAATTTGATCAGATCAGGCATAACCTGTTGCCTTATCTTAAGCCCCATGGCTTAACGCAGGCTAAGGTTGTTCATCGGGAGGTCTATCCGACCCATGCGAACTGGAAGCTTGTGGTTGAAAATTTTCGTGAGTGCTATCACTGCATGCCCTCTCATCCGGAATATACCCGAGTCAACGACTATGTCCGTGCGGGTGAACGTGGTTTCGAAGCCTATCAGGCAATGGCCGAACAGTTCGCGGAAGCCGCCAGGCGCAAGGGCCGAAAATCCGGTGTGGAATACTTTCCTTTGCCTGCTCAGCCACACCAGATCTGGCGCCATCCCATACAGGAGGGTTATAAGACATTGACCCGTGACGGCAGTCCGGCGGGTCCGTTGCTGGGTGAGTTCGAGGAGTACGATGGTGCTGAAACTGCTTCATTTATGGGGGCGCTTTCGTATTTGTATGCCACAAATGATCATGCAACCACCTTTCGATTTACACCGAAGTCACCAGAATTAACGGAGGTTGTGGTGTCCTGGCTGGTGCGTGAAGATGCGAAAGAGGGTGTTGACTACGATCTTGATCATCTGAAATGGATGTGGGACGTGACAACGATCCAAGATACAAAGATCATTAATAATAATCAAAAAGGCGTGAATTCAAGCCGCTATTCATCAGGACCGTACAGTGAACATGAACTCTCGACGGCAAATTTTATTGCCTGGTACTTGTGGCGGCTATCTGGGCGCACCGACACTGAATGCCCGACTAAGGAAGCCAGGTTTTTTTACGAAAGAATGTCTTAGGGGCTAACCCAGATCCTGTAACAAAAACAGAGCGATGATCAGAGTTTTTTCTTAGGGATGGTGCGAATGTTCAGATCAGTGATCAGGGTTGAGACATAACTCGATACCTCTTTTTTAGTGCCCTGCCGGTAGCCGGTAACTGTGGATACTGAATTGGCGACGGTATACTTGTAGCAACGACCGTTGGAGCCTCCGCTGGGCAGGTCGGCTTTCTCGATTTCGATCATTCCGTATTCGAGGTGGGCAAAATTTTCGAGATCGAGCACTATAGGTGCTTCGCCTTTTCTGTGTATTGTCTTTATTTCCGCCATTTCAGACCTTGTGTTGATTTGGATTTAGGAGTGATTAAAGTCTGTCGGCCACCGAAGAGAAGTCTCTTTGTCAGTCGAAAGATATATTTATTAGCCCAGACACATCGTGCAATAGGGCAACTAACAAGTATAACATTGCCGTGTCAATTAGACCAGAATTCGAGATGAGGGATCACTATTTGAGCTGAAAACAGGGTGGATTTGATTGAATTAGCTGGTTGTTTCTGTGATTCTTGGCATTCTTCACGTGGCTGACTATTTCCAACATGATTACTGAACAAGGTTATTCGGGATTTGGCGGTGCAGTGACAGCGCCTCATCACCTGGCCGCGCAGGCGGGCGGACGGGTGCTGGCCGATGGCGGTAACGCAATCGAAGCGATGATAGCAGCGGCGGCTTGCATCGCTGTGGTTTACCCGCACATGAATGGGTTGGGGGGTGACAATTTTTGGCTTATACACCCGGGTCGAGGCATTAAACCAATTGGCTTTGATGCTTGTGGTGCTGCTGCGGAGCTTGCTGATAGAAAGTGGTATCGTGAGTCAGGATATGAGCACATGCCCACTCGCGGGCCCAAAGCTGCGTCGACAGTTGCCGGTGCAGTATCAGGCTGGGGAAAGGCCTATGAGTGGAGTAACAGGCACTGTGACGGGAAACTGCCATTAACACGCTTGTTCGAGGACGCCATCTACTATGCCAGAGCTGGATTTTCCGTAACGGATACGCTGGCGAGGAATGCACACCTTAAGCGGAGCGAGTTGGAATTTGTTGAAGGTTACAGCAATCTATTTATGCCCAGTGGCTCGACCCTGTGTCCAGGAGAAAGGTTTTGCCAACCACAACTGGCACTAACACTTGAGCGGCTTGCGGCCAGTGGCTTCGATGATTTTTATACGGGTGAACTGGCGCACGATATTGCTGAAGACCTTAAACAGGTGGGCAGTCCGCTACGAGTGGCAGACCTTAATGGGCATCAACCCATTCAGGTAGACCCTTTGCAGTTGAGTTTGGGTGAGACTGTGTTATTCAATATGCCGCCACCGACCCAGGGCATATCATCATTGATGCTGCTGGGGATATTTTCAAGGCTGGGCGTTGAGTATGCAGATCGTTTTGAATACATACACGGTTTATTGGAATCGACAAAAAGAGCGTTCAGTTATCGAGATCGCTATCTGACAGATCCTGAGCACATGACTGTTGACCCACGACAATGGCTCTCTGATGCTTTGCTTGACCGTAACGCTACAACCATAAAATGGGAGCAGGCTGCCCCATGGCCTGCCAAAGAGGACGGCGGCGATACCGTCTGGTTAGGATCTGTCGATGCGCAGGGCCGGGTAGTCAGTTTTATCCAGAGTCTTTATTGGGAATTTGGTTCCGGCGTTGTGCTGCCGCAGACAGGCATCACATGGCAAAACCGGGGGTCCAGTTTTTCATTGGATTCAGGTCACCACAACTGTCTGAAACCCTTCCAGCGCCCGTTTCACACGATTCAGCCGGCGCTTGCACATCTATCCGATGGCCGTGTTGTGGCCTATGGGACGATGGGCGGGGATGGACAGCCGCAAACCCAGGCGATGATTCTTTCGCGTTATGCATGGTATGGGCAGGGTATTCAGCAGGCCATCAGCGCCCCACGTTGGCTTCTGGGGAGGACCTGGGGTAGTGAGGTCACAAATGTCCGAATAGAAAACAGATTTCCGGCCGAGGTTCTTGATCGACTGTTGTCTGTTGGTCATGAGTTGGAGGTGATTGGCCCTTACGACGATATCATGGGGCACGCGGGTGCAATTGTGTTACATCCCGATGGACTGATCGAGGGTGCCAGCGATCCGCGTTCAGACGGCTCAGTTGTGGTGGTGTGAGCCCATCAATTTAACGATTCGTGATATGTATCGCGCGGCCGTGTGCCGACAGGGCAGCTTCATGGATTGCTTCTGACAGGGTTGGGTGCGCATGTATAGTTTTCGACAGGTCAGTGGCTGTAATCCTCGACTTCATCGCGAGCACGGCTTCGCCTATTAATTCAGAAATATGTGAACCAATCATATGTATTCCCAGAATCTGGTCAGTAGCGTTATCCGAGAGAATCTTAACGAAACCTTCGGTTTTGCCTTGGGCTTTGGCGCGTCCGGTCGCCGCAAAAGGGAACAATCCGATCGAATAAGGCTGCTGGGCTTGTTTAAGGTCGAGTTCGGTTAAGCCCACCCAGGCTATTTCAGGGTCCGTGTAGATAATCCAAGGAATCACATCACGATCAATGTGGCCTTGACCGGTCGCAATTCTCTCAGCCACAGCCACACCTTCTTCAGAGGCCTTGTGGGCCAGCATGGGGCCGTGGACTGAGTCGCCGATTGCCCAGACGTTGTGTTCACCGGTCAGACAGTTTTCATCAACTTCGATAAAACCGTGGCTATCAAGGGTCAGGCCAGTCGCCGGGTCGAGAAGCCCATCCGTGTGTGGCTGGCGACCTATCGCGACGATCAGTTTGTCGACCGTAAGTTTCTGTTCCTGTTCTCCTTGAAGATAGATCACCTCGCAACCATTGTTCTTCACGGTGGCACTTGTCACTCGACAATCCAGGTGAATATTAAGATTTTGTTTCTTGAACTGGCGTTGGGCTTCACGTGCAATCTGTGGGTCAGCCGCGGGTAACAAAGTCTTTGTTGCTTCGAGTATCGTCACCTTCGCACCCAGGCGGCGCCACACACTGCCGAGTTCCAGTCCAACAACGCCGGCACCGATAATACCCAGTGCCTCGGGAACTTTGAGCAGTGACAGAGCAGCAGATGAATCAATAATATGATCACCATCGAAGGGTAGGCCAGGTAGGGCCATCGGCTCAGCCCCTGTCGCGATGACTACGTGTCTGCTGTTTATAATGTTGGGCGTGTGACTGCCTGTTACTGGTGTGACTTCGATACGGAGTTCAGGTAGAAGTCTGCCGTAGCCGTGAATCGCAGTCACGCCGTTGGCCTTAAAAAGCGTGCCTATACCATCAGTCAGTTCAGCGATGATCCTGTCTTTACGTTCCATCATCTGTGGAATGTCCAGCTCTACGGTGTCAACAAAAATACCGTGCTTGGTAAATTCCTGGTGCAATTGTTCAACATGCAACGAGCTGTCCAGCAGTGCTTTTGATGGGATGCAGCCCACATTTAGGCAGGTCCCGCCAGGTGCAGGCTCGCCCGCATTATTTATCCGTTGATCAACGCAGGCAGTGCGTAAACCGAGCTGGGCACAGCGTATTGCGCAAACATAGCCGGCGGGTCCGGCACCGATGACGACAACATCAAAAGTGGCTTCAGCCATCTTCAGTTCTAGTGACCTGGTTTGAGGATGGATTGGTTACGCTTACAGTACCGGTGCGGTCGAATCCGAACTGTCCGGCATATCGTGAGATGTGTAATCAGGCGGTGCCAGTGTGCCCGAAACCTCCATGGTGTCGATCACTTTTCTCAAAGGAATCAACGACTTCAAAATCAACTTTCACGACCGGCAGGAATGCCATCTGGGCAATTCGATCCCCCGGTTCGATGCGGAAATCCAATGAACCACGATTCCAGCAAGACACTTTGATTTCACCCTGGTAATCGCTGTCGATCAATCCCACCAGATTACCCAGAACGATGCCGTGTTTATGGCCCAGGCCGGAACGGGGCAGCAGTACTGCACAGATATTAGGGTCAGCGATGTGAACGGCCAGGCCTGTTGGTATCAGTTCACAGCCATCGGGTTTAACGGTTAGGGTTTCTTCAAGACAGGCTCTGATATCCATAGCAGCCGAACCGTCTGTTGCGTAGGCAGGCAGGCCAAACGTCTGAGCAAGGCGAGGGTCAAGTACTTTCAGCTGGATCTTTTGCATGGAAACGTTTCGCAATTTCATCGATTAGATTTACTGCCAGTTTGACCTTAGTATCTTGGCCCAGGTCGAGTTCTGTATTCCGATCAACAAGAACAAGGGCATTCCGATCACTCCCGAATGGCTTGTCTTTGCCTTCTATAAGGTTTGCAACAATCAGGTCGACTTTTTTACGTTCGAGTTTACCGCGGGCGTTGTCGATGGTTCTTTCGGTTTCAGCTGCGAAACCAACAATGAATGGCGGTGACGGTCGAGCGGCCATTGAAGCGAGGATATCGGGGTTACGAACGAGTTTGATTGTCATCTCGGGCGCGTCTTTTTTCATTTTTTGGGGCATGCTATCCGCAGGGCGATAGTCTGCAACGGCGGCAGCACAGATCAGGATATCAGTTGAATCAATTTTTGATTCAACAGCGGCCAGCATTTCTTGTGCAGAAACAATACTTTCGACCTGTACCCCCGCTGGTGGTGCCAATGCAGTTGGGCCGCTAATCAGTGTGACTGAAGCGCCTGCGATTCGAGCAGCAGTTGCCACTGCATAGCCCATTTTTCCAGAGCTGTGATTGGTCAAGGCCCGTACTGGGTCTAGAGCTTCCCAGGTGGGGCCGGCGGTCACCATAACCTGGAGGCCATCAAGACTGCCGGGAAATCGGCTCTGTGCGAGATGTTGAACGATTTCTTCTGGCTCCTGCATACGACCGGGGCCAACTTCACCGCAGGCCTGTGGGCCTGTTCCTGGATCAAGGACGGTGACGCCCCAGGTACGTAGGGTGTCCACATTCCGCTGAGTAGCGGTTTTTCTCCACATCACATGATTCATTGCGGGCGCAATGGTTATCGGTGCTTCCGATGCCAAGCACAAGGTGCTAAGGAGCGTGTCGGCAAGACCAGTCGCTAAACGCGCGATGAAGTCAGCGCTTGCCGGTGCGACAATAATCTGATCCGCCCACCGGGCCAATTCGATATGTCCCATCCCAGCTTCGGCGCTGGCATCCAGCAGGGTATCGTGTACTGGATTTCCGCTGGTCGCCTGGAGAGTCAGCGGCGTGATAAACGCCTTACCTGCGGGGGTGACAACGACGCGAACGTCGGCACCCTCATCTCGCAGTCTGCGGGTCAGCTCCACGCTTTTGTAGGCTGCGATCCCGCCGGTAATACCAACCACAATGTGCGTGCCAGCAATAGCGCTCATAAACGGAAGTCTAACGGTTGTAGATCGAGCGGGAAACAAGGTATCTGCTGATAATGGCCGTTGTGCCTTAAGGACCTCATTTTTAGCGGGACTTTCAGAATATGTCGATTTCTGGTATAAATCCCCCCCCTTGAATACTGGAAAAGAGCAACAGGTCAATGGCTAGAGTTTGCCAGATAACAGGGAAGCGGACCGTGTCCGGCAACAATGTTTCCCACGCAAACAACCGAACGAAGCGTACTTTTAAGCCGAACATTCATGATCGGCGATTTTGGGTCGAAAGTGAAAAGCGCTGGGTACGGCTCCGGGTGTCTCACAAGGGACTGCGGATAATCGATAAGAAGGGCATTGAGTCAGTGCTGCAAGACCTTCGCGCTCGTGGTGAGCGAGTTCGATAACAGTATGCTAAGAGCATCAAGCTCAGGGAGAAACAGGCATGAGAGACAAGATTCGACTGACCTCATCAGCTGGCACTGGTCACTTTTATACGACGACAAAAAATAAGCGGACAACACCAGATAAGATGGAAATTAAGAAGTATGATCCGGTTGTGCGAAAACACGTGATCTATAAAGAAGGCAAGATTAAGTAAAATTGTTTATCGATACGTCCGAAAGCCCTCCTCGCGAGGGCTTTTTAAATTCAGCCCCAAACCGGAGATCAGTCGAGTAGCAGTCGGTATCCTTTGAGCTTTTCTGCAAATTGTGCGAGTGAGTCGATGCCCGATGATTCGGCATGTCGGCACCAGTTGTCCAGCTGCTGAATCAGTATCTCACTCGACTCTGAAGAGCGTTGCCAGATTTCCTGGAGCCGAAGTTTTGCATCGTACACGGTGCTGATTCGTGGCGACAAGGTCAGAGCATAAGTGAGCCTTTGCTGAGCGTGGGGGTTCAATTTGGCATTTTCACGTAGGATCAGTTTTGATGCTTTTCGGAACATCCTGAACTTGGACCGACTGATGTTCCGGATTGCACGGGCTTCATCTTGGCATACGGTAGTCACAACTTCCCGCGCGTAGTCAGCCATGATCTCGAATCGGTTGCCGATCAACGCACGAAGTGTTTCGATATCGCAGCAGATCGTATCTGATCGTGTAATCAGCACCGGTGGTTGCCTGGATGCATTTGCGAGGCTGAGGTGTTCAAGCATTCTGATGTAGAACCACCCAAGATCTATTTCCCAGGGTTTTGCCGAAAAGCGAGCGGATCCAGCAAAGGCATGATGATTGTTATGCAGTTCCTCTCCTCCGATTAGAATGCCCCAGGGGACGATGTTTCGACTTGCATCCTCCAGTTCGTAGTTTCGATAACCTAGAAAGTGGCCGAGACCGTTAATGACTCCGGCAGCCCAAAAAGGAATCCAGATCATCTGAGCCAGCCATACCAACGTTCCAGCAAGTGGTCCAAATGCAAGAAGTTCCAGGATCAGTAGCAAGGCGATGCCGGTATTGGGGAAACGCGCATAGATGTTTCTTTCGATCCAGTCATCTGGTGTGCCGCTTCCGTATTTATCCAGAGTCTCGCGGTTGGCTGCGGCCCGCCGGTAAAGAAGCAGGCCAAGCCACAACACCCGGTGAATGCCCAGTATCTGTGGACTATGAGGATCATCGTTTGTCTCGACTGTAGCATGGTGTTTGCGATGAACTGCGACCCACTGTCGCGTGACGATACCTGCCGTGAACCATAACCAGCCGCGGAAGAAATGACTGACCGCCTTGTGGAGCGAAAACGCTCGATGAGACTGGTTACGGTGCAGGAACAGCGTTACCGAAACAATCGTCAGGTGGGTCGTTACCAGTACGAATATGGTATGTCCCCACCACGGAAGAGTTGCCATAGCTACATGGATAATGAATTGATGAATCGGTCAGTATTGAATCTGTGAATCAGTCCAGAGTTCTAAATAATCGCACTGTGCCTCAGCGGGCGCGGTAGGTTATCCGACCTTTGGATAGGTCATAAGGAGTCAGTTGGACAGTAACACGGTCTCCGCGAAGGATTCGAATATAGTTTTTCCGCATTTTCCCGGAAATGTGGGCATGAACAACATGCCCGTTATCTAGCTCAACCTGGAACTGGGTATTTGGCAGGGTTTCGAGCACCGTGCCCTCCATTTCAATATGTTCTTCTTTTGCCACTCGTAAGGCCGCGCCTCCCGCCGCACACATGTTTTCAGAGCAGAGTATAACGGACGGGTTCATCTTCATCCACATCTCACCTTATCGAGAAGATGACGGTCACTGATGAGTTGTGTCAGAGTGTGCCTTTGACCACACCTGTTTCACGCAACTGCTTGGCGGAGACTAAATGATTGATCTTTATTACTGGCCAACGCCTAATGGATTGAAGATAACTGTTTTGCTGCGGGAGATTGGACTGGAGTATCGGTTGTATCCAATCAACATTGGCAAGGGAGATCAGTTTGATCCGGAATTCTTATCTGTATCGCCAAACAACCGTATACCTGCGATTGTAGATCATGAACCGGAAGGTGGTGGAGATTCGATCTCAGTGTTTGAATCCGGTGCGATCCTGTTGTACCTGGCGGAAAAATACGACCAGTTTCTTCCGACAGATCAGCGATTGCGGGTACAGGCGATCGAATGGCTAATGTGGCAGATGGGTGGTCTTGGCCCGATGCTCGGGCAGAATCACCACTTTAATCGGTATGCCCCTGAAGACGTGCCTTATGCGATAAAACGCTACAGTGACGAAACACTGAGGCTCTATGCAGTGTTGAACCGTCGACTGATCGACCGTGATTACATCGCCGGTTCCTACTCTATTGCGGATATAGCAGTTTATCCGTGGGTGAATCGTTACGAGTGGCACAAAACCGATATTGATCGTTTTCCAGAAGTGAAACGCTGGTATCAAACCATAGGCGAACGACCTGGTGTTATTCGTGCCTATGATGAGGCAAAAACGATTAACGTTGGTAATGTCGCCTCCGACGAGTCACGTAAAGTACTTTTTGGGCAAACAGATGTGACGATACAGCAGGCTTATGCTGCACCTAAAGGATCGGAATGAACTGGGCTACCGTCCAGTAATCTATCTGGCAGTTTGAATTGAATATTGAGTCCGGGATTGGTAAACGCTACGTGGTCCATGCGTGTCGGCTACGGCTCGGACCCGACTAAGGCCGAGATTATTGCCAGGCTGGGTCGCTAGCGGTTGTCAAAGTAAAAGATTTTCCAGAATCTTTTGGTAAATAATGGCCAGTGTCTCCAGATCAGCGACAGCCACCTGCTCATTAATCTGGTGAATGGTCCGGTTTACCGGGCCCAGTTCAATGACTTGTGCTCCGGTGGGCGCAATGAAGCGGCCATCGGAAGTGCCCCCCTCAGTCGACAGATCAGTCGTGAGGCCGGTGACTGCATAAATTGCCGTAGATACGGCATCTACAAGTTCGCCCGGCTGAGTTTGGAAAGGTAAGTTGGGCCTGGACCAGTCGATCTCATAGTCTGTCCACACCTGCTGGCAAACTGTGTTGACACGCTCTTTAATGGACTCAACCGATGACTCTGGGGAATACCGTAAATTGAAGTCTAATTCTGCCTGTGCTGGGATTACATTACTGGCACCAGTACCGCTGTTCAGGTTAGAGACCTGAAAGGTCGTGGGCGGAAAGCACTCATTACCTTCATCCCATGTTTGTGCGACGAGACGGGTCACAATATCTGCTGCTCTGTGAATCGGGTTGTCGGCCAGATGCGGATAGGCGACATGGCCCTGAATACCCTTTATGGTCAGTTTCCCCCCAAGTGATCCGCGGCGGCCGTTCTTGATAACATCGCCGATCTGTTCCCGGCTGGTTGGTTCACCCACAATACACCAGTCGATAATTTCTTCTCGACCACACAATTTCTCGACAACCTTGACTGTGCCATTGTCAGCAGGACCCTCTTCGTCACTGGTTATGAGTAGAGCGATCGAGCCCCGATGATTGGGGTGATCAATCACAAATTGTTGGCAGGCTGTGACCATGGCAGCCAGGCTGCCTTTCATATCAGCAGCACCCCGACCATGCAGTACCTCGTCTTGGACAACCGCGTCAAAAGGCGGGTAATGCCACTGCTCAATGGGGCCCGTGGGGACCACGTCGGTATGTCCAGCGAATACCATCAAGGGATCAACTTGGCCACGACGGAGCCATACGTTACGTACCTCACCAAAGGTTAGAAATTCAGCCTTGAAGCCTGCGGGCTGCAGTGCTTCGGCGATCAGATCCTGGCACCCGGCATCATCTGGCGTGACAGATGGCTGTCGGATCAGGTCTCGAGCAAAATCCAAAGTGGAGGACATAACTGGTAACGATTCATGGGTTACGTTGATCACATTTTAAGGGATCATATCCCGGAACGGGTTGGTGAATGTCGGTTAGCCTGTTGCCGAACAGCAAGAAGTGCTTGAAAATCGATTATCCCGTGTACAGCTATCTCACAACATCCGAATGAATTCACAATCTGGTATCGTGGAGCACATGAATGAAACCGGGGAGTTGCTGTTACATATTGACTCCGAAAGAGTGCCGGCGTGGGCAGCAGCACTGAGAGCGACTTTGGCTGAAATGCCGCTCAGGATCTGGCCTGATCGGGGTGATCCTGAACAAATTCGGTATGCGCTGTTATGGAAGCCGCCGCCTGAACTGTTTGATGGGTTGCACAACCTACAGGTGATTTTCTCGGTAGGCGCAGGTATAGATCATCTAATGAGCTGTACGACACTGCCAGCACATGTTCCAGTGGTACGCATGGTTGAGCCGGTGTTGACAGCTGGGATGGTGGAGTATGTCATTTACAATGTGATACGGTTTCACCGGCGCATGCACGAATATGATGTGCAGCAGCGACAAGCTCAGTGGCAGGTTTTGCCACAGGTCACGGCTGGCGATGTGACAATCGGAATAATGGGGTTGGGTGTTCTAGGCGAAGCCGTCGCTGCAGTGCTTACAAAGATGAACTACCGGGTAACGGGATGGAGTCGATCGCGTAAGAGCCTACCCGGTGTGCGAAGCTACGTTGGTGAACCTGAGCTGTTGGAATTTCTCAGTGATGCTCAGATTTTGGTTATGCTGCTGCCTCTGGATGAGACGACGCAGCATATTCTCAACAAGGGAACGCTTACTCAACTGCCCAGCGGTGCATGTGTTATCAATGCTGGTCGCGGTGGCCTTATCCATGAGAATGATCTACTCAATGCACTTGATAAAGGACATATCAGTGGTGCGGCACTTGATGTATTTGAAACCGAGCCGTTACCTCAGGCCCATCTATTCTGGCGGCATCCGAATGTCACTGTCACGCCTCATGCAGCTAGTTTGACCAATCCAGTGACTGCGGTTCAGTTCGTGGCTGAGAACATTAGGCGTCACCAGAATGGAAAGCGCCTGAAGCATACTGTTGTACCGACTGATCGGCGTTAAAGCTTATATTTGTAACGAAACGTGTTTTGTAGACGGTGTGATTAAAGCAGATCAATCTGCGTTTCGAGTACGATCTTCCAGTTACTGCTCTGGCGTTTCCAGTGTTGTTCAAGTATCTGTAACTGCCCCGTTGTCGCCTGTATTGTGAAGACCGCTAGCAAGTGATCAGTTTCACCAGGGTAGCTGTAGAACTCAGGTTGTGGATTGATTACCGGAAAACTGTCAATCAGTTTCTCAGATACGGAAGGAGTGGCCGAACTGGCGTAAAATTCTAATAGTGCATTTTTGTCTCCACGTTTCCAGGCTGCCGTCCAATCAAGCAATTTGCCAAGCGGTCGTTCTCGTATACTGACTAAATCCTCGAAAGGCAACCATGCAGGTTTGTCGTCAATGATCACCCGCGTCTGGGTATGTTTTCCCAGTTGCTTGTACAGCGATTCAAAATCCAGATTTGACAACGATACGCAGCCGTCGGTTGCAAGTGGTGAACGGTTCACCCAGCTAGGTTCAGTACCGTGCAGCCAGATGCCGTGGCCGCTTCTGGCGCGGGACTTATCGAGACTGTTGGGATAATTGATCGGCAATGCGCCATAGCCATAACGCTCGTGAAGACTCTGACCAGGTATGTAGCCGGTTGTATGATAGATCCCAATAGGAGTCCTTCGGTCACCTTCTTGTTCCTTCCCGGCTCCTTGACGACCAATGGACACATAGTAATCTTGTACCGCAACAGGCCTGTCGTTAAGGTATTCGAAAAGATATAGCCTCGATGCAGGGACATCGACATAAATCAGCTGATGGCCCGGATGACCGGTATATAGCAAACGGGTGGGTACTTGCCCTTGTCGGTTTGGTCCCTGATTCTGGACGTAGTCCCAGCGGTTCTTTAGCTGTTCTCTGAGTCTGGTAATGATAACCAGATCTTTTGCAGACGCGTAATCGTCTATCTGGTTGGATAGGCCCGCCTGTGCTGCGAGAACATCAGCATAAACCAGGCGTCCCAATCGGCTTTGTGGGTACTTTTGGGTGAGCGCGGACAGGTGCCGTTGTGCTGCTACATGTTCACCCAGTACAAGCTGTCGGAGACTGCTGATTAGTTCAGTTTCGTAGGTGCTCGCTGTCGGTTTTGCAGCCGACGCCATGCTTTGGATCAGTAGTGCGCCGATGATGCTGATCGTAAATGTTCTAATTGTGAAACGACAGTCGCGTAGACCGTGTTTCGTCAAAATAAAATGTACCATTACCGCTTGCCCAGCATGTCAAGCGGCAACAGATCGAGTGTCCGAGAATCACTGGAGGATTGATCTGCCTCGGTACCGAGCAAAGCCTTGCGATATGCTGAGATGGCCCGGGCTGCGTAGAGAGTACTTAGGTTCTGGTACAGCGTTGCATAGGTGGGATTGGTTTGAAGCCCCAGCTGGAAATACTTTGTTGCTTTCTCAAGGTTACCTCCAGCGGCATAGATCAATCCAAGGTTGTTATATGCTTCTGGCAAATCAGGTTCAACTGCAATCAGCTTCTCGTAGATCGTAACGGCCTGATCGCTCTTTCCATCAGTTGTTAGGATGCGGGCTTTCAGGAACAAAGGTACGGCAGCATTGGGCTGGAGGTCGAGCCATTGATCAACTTTCTCGAGCGCAAGGATTAGCTGATCATTCTTAATGAGTTGGTCAATCGTCCCGGCATCAAATAGGTCAGCAGCATTCGAAGATGAACAAGAAATACTCCACAGTACAACTAAGGCTAGCCTTCTTAAGGTCGAATAACAGTTAAGTGAGTGTTGAAACAATGAATCAGTCTCTCTACGCCAGCTCAAAGATATGAGCTGGTAAAACAAGGATAGAGTTGGTCTGTCAACGCGTTGCAAGTGCCTGAGCAGATGCCCATCGCGCCCGCCAGTCGTCGGAGACAGTCGGCAGGGTCATCACTTGGGAGCTATCTATCCAGCCCGAGACTGCACCGAATATGCGGAGCCTGGCCCAGTCACCTTTGTGCCCGACAACCGTAACTTTTGTGCCGCTATCCAGTGCGCCAAGTACATCCGATGTTTCAGCTGTGCTGGGGCGAGATCGAATTCGTACGCGGTTACGGTTGATCGTGGCAGTCGCACCCCGCTCGTCAACAAACTTGCCCCAGACCCACACATCGAGTCCGTTGGGTGACTGAATCATCTTCCAGTTTCCCTTGCTGCCAATAATCTTGATCGGCGTATTGGAGTCGAGCAGGGCGATAACAGCACCGCCGGTATCAGGTCGACTCAGAACGCGGGCATTGGCTTGGGTGGTCAGAGCGGCTCGGAAAAGCGCACTGGTCTGGCCGCTGGTTGAAGAAGGTGAGATATCAATAGCGGTATTTTCAGCCGTTTCACCAGAATCAGGTCGGGCTGCAGCACTTTGCCACTGGCTGAGCCATTGGTCGGTAACAGACGGGTGAATCTCGAGCTGACTTGACAGTATCCATGCGCGCATCGTACGCGGTGCTGTAACCCTTACCCAGTCTCCAGAGGTGCTGAGTACGCGTACGTACTCACCTTTCTCGAAGTTTCCAATAACACTCGAACCGCCCTGGGTTGATGGTCGTGTCCGGGCTCGAACCCCTTCACCGACAATCCGGGCAGTATCGCCATTTTGGGAAATCAGCGTGCCGAATACCCAGACATTGATATCCACTGGAATGTGTACCTGGGACCATTTGTCGCGGGTACTGATCACCTTGATGGGTGTGCCGCTAGAAAGCTTTGTAATGGCGTTGGATGTTGGTTTGGACAAGCGAACCACAGCACCACGAGTTCCGACCGTTGCTGCACCGAAAGTAGACTCAGTAGTCGGGTCGGTTGGATTTCGCGGAGTGGCATCCTGAGCTGTAGTGTCCTTGGACAACTCTGCAAGTGTAAGACCGGAGCGTTTGACTTCCTGTTGGATCATCAGAATGCCTTTGTCAGCATTTGGGTATTTCTGTGCCGCGGCCTTATTCATCCAGTGGTAGGCTTTTCGCAGATCATGTCCGGTGCCTTTCCCTAACAGGTAGCAACGTGCCAAGCTGTACTGAGCTGCTGCTTCATCTTTATTTGCCGACTTCTTCCACCAGTCGACGGCCCGTCCTAGATTCTGTCGCACTCCTATTCCAGTCCAGTATGCGTACCCTAGATTGAACATGGCGGTAGAATGTTCGCCTTGCGCTGCTTTACGGAACCAGGCAATTGTCTGGGTGAGACTTTTGTTGACACCATGCCCTTTGTGATACGCGACACCTAGGAAATATTGAGCCTCAACATCACCTTTTGCCGCGTAGGATTGCCAGATTCGAACGGCGGTCTGGTAGTCCTGATTGTTGTAGGCTTTAACTGAATCAGTGAGATGATTGTCACCCATGGCGCCATGGGGACCAAGGAGCAAAAACACGACAACCAGAACCGAAAAGATTCTGGTACAGGGCATGGGTTCACAGGTTTTCACGGGAAATATAGTGTGTGAAGATCTCCGGGATCTCGCCCACCTCACTCCAAATCATGGTTAGTGCAACGTAGAGTATTATCGCAAGCCCGGCATAAGCAATCCACCGTTGTTTCTGCAGGATTCGTGCGATGACTGTTGCTGCGCACATCATCAGTGCCACAGACAAGGCAAGGCCGATAATCAGAACGACGGTGTTATCTCGAGCCACGCCGGCGACTGCGAGCACGTTGTCCAGTGACATCGAAACATCGGCTATTATGATCAGGAAAATAGCCTGGCGCACAGACTTGGTCTCGCGCTTCAAGTTCTGATCATCTATACGCGATTCACTGGACCTAAGGTCCTGCCATAAATTCCAGCATACCCAGAGCAGTAGCAAGCCACCGACGAGGAGTAGGCCAGGGAATTGGAGAAGTTTTACGGTGATCAGTGCAAACAGGATGCGGGTGATTGCGGCACCTGCAATTCCGATAAAAATGACCCTCTGGCGCGCTGCAGCGGGTACTCCTGCAGCTGCGAGAGCCACAACAATAGCGTTGTCTCCGGCAAGAACCAGGTCTACCAGGATAACCTGAAATAAAGGCCAGATCTGATCAATAATAGTCTGCATGCTTACGAATAGATGGCGATGCTTGAAGTAATTGGAGATTGAGTATCGAGGTAGCCAATTATACTGATCTTCGAGATAGGTCCGGATTGCCGCTCAATACAACACGTAGTCGGAGTGAGTGAGTTCCCCCGGTTGTCAGTCAAGGCGGCTAGAATATCAAGTGGCACCGGAGTGCCTGTTGCTCCAGTAGATTAAGTTGTGTAACCGATGAAAGCTATGCAAAAGACCGAATTTCAGTGGATGGATCCGTTGCTGATCCACGATTTGCTCACCGATGATGAGCGGTTGATCCAGGATACCGTGGCACGTTATTGCCAGGATCGGCTACAACCTAGAATTCTTGAAGCGAATCGCCAAGAAACGGTAGATCGAGACATTTTTTACGAGATGGGTGAACTGGGAATGCTCGGATCGACCATACAGGGGTATGGTTGTGCGGGACTTAACTATGTCTGTTATGGCCTTATAGCCCGGGAAGTGGAGCGCGTTGATTCGGGTTACAGGTCGATGATGAGTGTTCAATCCAGTCTGGTCATGCACCCAATAAATGCCTACGGATCTGATCAACAGAAGGAAAAATATCTTCCACATCTGGCCACGGGAAACTGGGTGGGGTGCTTCGGGCTTACCGAATCCGACCATGGATCTGACCCGGGTAGCATGAGGACACGAGCACATCGAGTGGACAGCGGTTATCGTTTGATTGGATCAAAAATGTGGATCACGAACTCACCGATCGCGGATGTTCTTATTGTCTGGGCCAAAGACGACGAAGGCGCGATCCGAGGATTCATTCTTGATCGTGGGATGGAAGGACTTTCTACACCCGTAATTGAGGGCAAGTTCTCCCTGCGCGCATCGGTTACCGGGGAAATCGTGATGGACAATGTTTTTGTGCCTGAACAGAACATGCTTCCCGGTGTAAGTGGACTCAGCGGACCATTTGGTTGCTTGAACAGGGCGAGATATGGTATCTCCTGGGGGTCAATGGGGGCTGCCGAGTTTTGCTGGCACTCAGCACGTAACTATGTGCTGGAACGCGAGCAATTTGGCCGCCCGCTGGCTGCAAATCAGTTGATTCAAAAGAAACTTGCAGATATGCAGACTGATATTGCTCTCGGGTTAAATGGTGCGCTGCGAGTAGGAAGACTGATAGACGAGGGTCGTATGCTGTCTGACGCAATTTCTATGCTCAAACGGAACAATTGCGGTAAAGCCTTGGACATTGCGCGTGTTGCTAGGGATATGCACGGAGCGAACGGTGTGTCCGATGAATATCATGTAATTCGACATGTCATGAACCTGGAAGCTGTAAATACCTATGAAGGTACTCACGATGTTCATGCGCTGATCCTGGGGAGGGCGCAGACTGGGATTCAGGCTTTTACGGGTTGATAACCGATGGACG
>Ga0208765_1000493_pt1 | contig 25972 bp, 22 predicted proteins | sample ETNtaG_2_FD_185783 | JGI IMG/M metagenome (GOLD analysis project Ga0208765, IMG submission 185783) | Marine microbial and viral communities from oxygen minimum zone, Eastern Pacific Ocean - ETNP201406SV203 (SPAdes) (version 2) | ecosystem: Environmental > Aquatic > Marine > Oceanic ...
AAATACTACTTTTAGAGTAAAACTAGAAAATGAACATGTAGTTACTGCTCATATCTCAGGAAGAATGCGAAAACATTACATTAGAATTTTAACTGGTGACAAGGTTAAAGTTGAAATCACTCCCTATGACCTTTCTAAAGGAAGAATCATTTTTAGAGAAAGATAAGCTATTTATTTATTTCCCTTAATAGAGAAACCATAAAATTATATCTATGGCCTAGAACATACTGGCTAACATCTGCACTATCTCTTGCACTGTGCATGGCAACTATAGTTTTGGAATCAGGATCTATCCAAATGAATTGTCCAAAAATACCGTCTGCATAAAAAGATTTATATTGTGATCCATCTAACCACCATTGATATCCGTAATACTCAAGATTCGGAGAAGGCGTTGTAGATTCCTTCATCCAATTATTTGGGAGAATTTGAATGCCGTTTCGAAGTGTTCCGTTCCCCATAGCGAATATTCCTATTCGGGCATAATCTCTAAGAGTGGCATTTATACAACAGCCTCCTAACTCCAAAAGATAATCGCTGTCTAAGCCCCAATAAGCATCAAATTCCATACCAAAAGGCTTCCATATTTTTTGTTCTAAATATCTAGATAGGTTCTTACCTATAGCAGATCTGACTACTCCTCCAATAAGATTAGTTTCCCCAGTGTTATAATTAAATTTCTGCCCTGGTTTCGTAAACGCACTTAATGAGTTCAAATACTCATAAAGCTTTAAAGAATTTAACGTTGAAGCTATACTCACGTCTGAATTAGGATCTTCGTAATCTTCATTCCAGTTAATTCCTGAAGACATATGAAGGATTTGTTCTATTTTAACTTTATCGTAATTGCCATCTTTAAGTTGAGGCAGGTAGGACACAACAGAATCATCAACAGAGTTTATAAACCCATCCTTTATAGCAGCCCCCAAAAGCATAGAAGTTACTGATTTAGTTACGGAGAAAGAAATCCATTTAGATGTTTCGTTGTTTCCAAAATTATACTTTTCATATAGGATTTTATCGTCGCGGACAACAATTAATCCTGCCACTTTAAAATTTTGTACGAAGTCATCAATTGAAAATTTCTTTCCCTTATAGTTATAAGTCACTTGGTCAAGATTAATTAACTCATAAGTTAAAGGGTATGGGTTTTCACTCTTTTCAATTAATCTAGTTGGAAGAAATTCTTTTATATTTTTAAAGCCATAAAGTTTTTCTTCAGTATTCCAAAAAAGAATAGTTTTAGGCGCCTCATTTCCTAGTTGAGGTTCGGAACTAAATGTAAAAGAAGAAACAAAAATTAAAGAGGAGATTAAAAAGATCCTCATTACGAAACTTTTTCTTTTTTCTTAGTATTTTCCTTAAATTTTACTTGGATTTTATCTTCTTCAAGAGACACATAAGCAATACCTCCTGATTTTGATAACTTACCAAATAATATTTCTTCTGCTAAGAGTTTCTTTATTGAATCTTGAATTAATCTCTCCATTGGCCTAGCACCCATATTCTTATCGTATCCATTTTCAACTATCCATTCTCGCGCTGCATCAGAGATCTCAAGCTGAACTTTTTGTTTATCTAATTGAACTTGTAACTCTACTAAGAATTTATCAACTACAGTTCTTATAACTTCTACAGGTAAAGGATTAAATTGGATAACACCGTCTAACCTATTCCTAAATTCTGGCGAGAAAGTCTTTTTAATCATCTCGGTTGCATCACTTGCATGATCTTGGAGTTGAAATCCCATACTGGCTCGGCTCATATCTTGTGCTCCAGCATTGGTTGTCATGATTACCACTGTATTCCTAAAGTCAGCTTTTCTTCCATTATTGTCTGTTAATGTTCCATGATCCATAACCTGCAAAAGAATATTAAAAACTTCAGGGTGGGCCTTCTCTATTTCGTCAAGCAATATTACCGAATGGGGATTTTTAGTAACAGCTTCGGTTAAAAGGCCTCCTTGATCATATCCAACATAACCTGGAGGTGCCCCAATTAATCTGGATACTGTATGTCTTTCCATATATTCAGACATATCGAATCTAACAAATTCTATTCCCATAATAATTGCTAGTTGCTTGCTCACTTCTGTTTTGCCTACGCCTGTTGGGCCTGAGAATAAAAAAGAACCAACAGGTTTCTCTTCAACTCTAAGCCCTGCTCTGGCAAGCTTAATAGAAGAAGACAAACTTTCTACGGCTTGATCTTGGCCAAAAATTACTCTCTTTAGATTTTCTTCAAGTTTTTTTAAAGACTTCTTATCAGAAGAAGAAACAGTTTTCTCAGGAATCCTGGCAATTGAAGCAACAATTTTTTCTATATCTATTTCTGAAATAGTTTTCTTCTTTTTTGACTTTGAAACAAGCTTTTGTTTAGCACCCGCCTCATCTACTACATCTATTGCCTTGTCTGGAAGGAATCGGTCATTAATATGCTTAGATGCTAAAGATGCAGCAGCTTTGAGGGCATTTTCCGTATATTTTATTTCATGATGTTCTTCAAATCTTGTTTTTAGTCCCTTTAGGATATCAAAAGTTTCGTCAATGGAAGGTTCTGAAATTTCGACTTTTTGGAATCTTCTTGATAAAGCCCTATCTTTTTCAAAGATACCTCTAAACTCTTTATATGTAGTAGATCCGATAAACTGTAACCCCCTTTTAGCTAAAGCAGGTTTCAGTAAGTTAGAAGCATCCATAACGCCGCCTGATGTTGCTCCTGCACCTATAACTGTATGAATTTCATCAATAAAGAGAATTGCCGACTCATCATTCTCTAGTTCATTTAGTACGGCTTTCAATCTTTCTTCAAAATCACCTCTATACTTAGTACCTGCTAATAATGAGCCCATATCCAAAGAGTAAATAACGCTATCCTTTATAAGGTCAGGAACTTTCTTTTCTGTAATTAATTTAGCAAGACCTTCTGCTAGGGCAGTTTTACCTACGCCAGACTCACCTACTAACAAAGGATTATTTTTGCTTCTTCTTGCTAGAATTTGTAAAAGACGTTCAATTTCTTCAGCCCTGCCAATTAGCGGATCTATTCTTCCTTCTAAGGCTTCTTTATTAAGGTTTAAGGTAAACTTCTCAAGTGCTGTATTTGAATCGGGTTCATTATTTTCAACTTCTCCCCCTCCTTCTGGAATTACTTTCTCTGGCTTTCCATGGCTTAGATATGTTACGGCTTCCAGTCTATTTAAGCCTTGTTGTTGAAGAAGGTAAACGCTATGAGATTCTTTTTCACTAAAAATAGCTACTATTACATTGCTTCCTTTCACTTCGTTCTTACCAGAAGACTGAACATGGAATACTGCTCTTTGCAGGACTCTTTGAAATCCTAGTGTTGGTTGAATTTCTGACTCATCTGAAGGAAGTGTTTTAGGGGTTGTTGAACCTATAAATTCTTCTAAATCGGTTCTAAGTTGTTCTATATTTACATTATTTGCTTCGAAAAGCTCTATTGAATCACTATTATCTAGTAACGATAAAAGGAGATGTTCTACTGTTACAAACTCGTGCTTCTGTGCATGCGCAAGTTTAAAGGCATTATTTAAATTATTCTCTAGTTCACTATCAATCATCTTCTTCTACCTGTTCAATATCACTAACTAGCGGATGCCCATTCTCTTTTGCAAAATTATTTACTTGAGCGCTTTTAGTTTCCGCTACTTCTTTAGTAAAGATACCACAAACACCCTTCCCATGTGTATGTACAGCTAACATAATTTGTTGCGCTTTGTCTCCTTCAAAACCAAAAAATATTTGGAGAATATATACTACAAATTCCATCGGAGTGTAGTCATCATTTAATAGGATGACCCGATAAAGAGGTGGTTTTTTAGTCTGAGGCTTTTCTAAGGTTGCAACTACAGAAGTGTTGCCATTATCTTGTTGTTCTTTCTCTTTGTTTTGAATGATTAATATGGGCATCAATCCATATTGCTTACAATTGCTTCTCCAAATTCTGAACATTTTAATAAGCTAGCTCCACTCATTAACCTTTCAAAATCATAAGTAACTGTTTTCTGACTTATAGTTTTAGCAAGACCATCAATAATAAGATCGGCAGCCTCTATCCAGCCCATATATCGCAACATCATTTCCGCAGAAAGAATTAAAGAGCCTGGGTTTACTTTATCTAGTCCAGTGTATTTCGGAGCAGTTCCATGAGTGGCTTCAAATAAAGCAATTTTATCTCCTAGATTTGCTCCTGGAGCTATACCTATCCCACCAACTTCTGCTGCCAACGCATCTGAAATATAATCTCCATTTAAGTTGAGTGTTGCGATAACACTATATTCATCTGGTCTTGTTAATATTTGTTGAAGGAAAGCATCTGCAATTACATCTTTTATTATTATCTCTCTTCCTGTCTCCGGATTCTTTAAGGAGTGCCAGGGTCCTCCATCTAATTCTACAGCTCCATATTTAGAGGCAGCAAATTGGTAACCCCAATCTTTAAAAGATCCTTCAGTAAATTTCATTATATTCCCTTTATGAACAAGGGTTACTGAATCTCTATCATTTGCGATTGCATACTGGATAGCTTTATCAACAAGACGTTCAGTTCCCTGCTTAGAAACTGGCTTTATACCTATTCCGCATTCATCAAGAAATCTAATCTTTGTAACACCCATTTCTTTGGTCAAAAAATCTATAACTTTTTTAGCTTCATCAGATCCTGCTTCCCACTCTATTCCTGCATAGATATCTTCTGAGTTTTCTCTAAAAATAACCATATCAGTCTTTTCAGGATTTGTTACTGGACTAGGCACGCCATCGAAATACCTTACCGGTCTTTGACACACATATAAATCTAATTCTTGCCTTAGAGCTACGTTTAAAGAGCGTATTCCCCCTCCAACTGGAGTTGTTAGAGGCCCTTTAATACCTACTAAGTATATTTCTAAAGCTTTTAAAGTTTCAGGAGGTAACCAGTTATCTTCCCCATATACTACAGTAGATTTTTCGCCACAATAGATTTCCATCCATGCGATCTTTCTTTTACCACCATAAGATTTCTCAACTGCACTATCTACTACTTGCATCATGGCTGGTGTAATGTCAGAGCCTATTCCATCTCCTTCTATGTAAGGAATAATTGGGTTATCAGGAATGATAAGATTTCCAGATGAGTCAGCGGTTATTTTTGATCCTTCCTTGGGCTCTTTAATATGTTCGAATTTCATTATTGCTATGTATAATTAATTTTTTTGTGGGCGGCATTATATATTAAATGCTTTATAAGGTTAATTGTAGAAAAAATGGGTAAAGAAAAGGTACTAGTAGGAATGTCAGGTGGAGTAGATTCATCTGTATCTGCGTACATTCTTAAGCAGAAAGGATATGAAGTACATGGCCTTTTTATGAGAAATTGGGAAGATGATGACGGGTCTCCTTATTGCAGTATAAAAGAAGATTTTATGGATGCAGTTTATGTAGCTGATCAATTAAACATTCCTCTTATTGAGCATAATTTTGCAAAAGAATATAAAGAAAAGGTTTTTTCTTATTTCTTACGAGAATTAGAAAATGGGAGGACACCAAATCCAGATATCCTCTGTAATAAAGAGATCAAATTTAAAGAATTTTTTGATTTTGCCTTATCTAAAGACTTTAGTTTAATAGCTACTGGTCATTACGCTCAGATAAATAAGTTGAAACTATTAAAAGCAATTGATTCTAATAAAGATCAAACTTATTTTTTACACGCTATAGGTAGTAAAGCATTATCAAAAACCTTATTTCCTGTAGGGAATTTGTTTAAAGAGCAAGTAAGAGATATAGCAAGAAAGAATAATTTAGTGACGAGCGAAAAAAAGGATAGTACAGGAATTTGTTTTATAGGCGAACGACCATTCCCTGAATTCATCTCTAGTTATATAAAAGAAAATAAAGGAATTATTGAAGACGAGAATGGAAAGGAGTTGGGAGAGCATAAAGGTCTCCAATATTACACTTTAGGGCAAAGACAAGGAATTGGAATAGGAGGACAAAGAGGATCAAATAATGACCCTTGGTATGTAGCAAAAAAGAATATTGAGACTAATAGCCTTACTGTAGTCCAAGGAAATAATCACCCTCTTCTCTTCTCTACTGAACTTGTTACTAAAAATACTTTTTTATTTAATAAGAACATTAAAAGTAATTTTAGAGGTCACGCGAAAGTTAGATATCGTCAAGAAGATCAAGAGTGTGAGATAGATTTCTATGATGATGTCCTAAAAGTAAAGTTCTTAAAACCGCAACGTGCTGTCACACCCGGACAATCTGTAGTTATTTATGATGGCAAAGAATGCTTAGGAGGTGGAGAAATCAATTCAATCAATTAGATTTAATTTTTCTAGTCTACTAAGTTGTTTTATTTCAATTTCTCGTTTTAATGATTCATTCTTAGTTTTGTAAGGTTCTTTATATATTAATTCTACCGGTAAACGAGATTTAGTATATTTAGCGCCCACACCTTTATTATGATTACTAACCCTTCTCTCAAGATTATTGGTTATTCCTGTGTAAAGGGAATTATCACTACATTTTAAAATGTATACAAACCAGCTCAATATTAGAAAAAACTAGATGTGGACCAAATTAAGATTATTAATAAAACAGCTATAGAACATAACCATGCCCTTATCCTGTCTTCATTCAGCATACTTAAGCAGAAGCGCTTGGTCTTAAATGGATTTTATTATAAAGGTTAACGACGTTAGTGTTCTCTTCGTTAAGAGCTTGCCCTACTGTTGTTCCGAAATTTAAGAAACAATAAAACATAATGTCAGCTAGAGAAAACCTATCTCCGCAAACAAATTCTTTTCCATCAAGTTGACCGTTTAGCCAGGTTAATCTTTCTTGAGCTAAGGTTTTTAAGTCATCAGCAGCTTGAGGTAAGAGCCTTAGCCTATCTTTAAATAGATCATAGCCTTCAGCTGCTCTAAACCCATTAGTTAAAGGTTCTATAATTTGTAAATCAATTCTTCTAGTCCACATTCTCGTTTCAGCTCTTTCTGAAGCAGTTTTTCCTATAAGGTCTGTATTACCCTGCAATTCATCTAAATACTCGCAAATAGCAGTTATCTCAGAGACGTGGTTCCCATCATCAAGCTCTAAAGTTGGTACTTGACCAGAAGGATTTCTATTTAAGTGGTCTTCTTGTCGATTTTCTCCAGACATTAAATCCACTTCAATAGTTTCAAGCTCAATACCAAGTTCTTGTATGAACATTCTTACTACATGAGGGTTTGGTCCAATGGAATTATAAAGTTTCATATTATTTCTCTATTCAGTGGTTTAAATCTTATAAGAACACTCAATTAAAAATAAGACTAAGATTAAGTTGTAAGTATTCTTAAGGTTTCGTTACTACACTACCATCTTTCATCACAAAATCTACTGATTCAAGAACTGAAATGTCTTCTAATGGGTTTCCAGAGACTGCGATTATATCTGCATATTTACCTTTTGAAATAGAACCTATTTTATCTTCTTGATCAAGTAAGATTGAAGCGTGCATAGTTGCAGAAAGAATTGCTTCCTTTTCAGGCATACCCCCTTTTACCATTAAACTAAATTCTTTGGCATTTTCTCCATGAGAAGAAACTCCTGTATCTGTACCAAACGCAATTTTTACGCCTGCTTGGTATGCCTTTGAAAAAGTAGACTGTAACTGAGGGCCTATTTCTTGAGCTTTTTTCTGAACGAAGGGAGGGTAATAATCTTCGATTAAAGATTTTTCAGCAACCCATGCTCCTGCTAACAAAGTTGGAACATAATAAGTTCCTTCCTTACGCATCAGAGCGATACCATTTGCATCCATTAAGGTGCCATGTTCAATTGATTGAACTCCGGCATTAACCGCACGAATTATTCCTTCCGCTCCATGTGCGTGAGCGGCCACTTTAAAACCATAGTCTTTAGCGGCAGCAACTATTGATTTAATTTCATCTTCTGTCATCTGAGGATTCTGGCCATTCTTAGCGTTACTTAAAACACCACCAGTTGCAGTTATCTTAATTAGATCAGCCCCTTCCTTATATCTATGCCTTACAGCCTTATAGGCATCTTCTTCGCTATTAATGACACCCTGCATTGGACCTGGATCGGAACCAAGGTTCTTATTTAATGAATTTGTTCCATCTCCATGACCTCCGGTAGAAGAAATTGTCTTACCGGAAGAGTAAATTCTCGGGCCTATAACGGTGCCATCAGAAATTGCATTTCTTAACGAAATAGTAACAGAATCAGAATCGCCAAGATTTCTAACAGTAGTAAATCCTGCTAGGAGTGTTTTTTTTGCATTATTTACAGCTCTAATTGCATAATCTGCTGGATTTAAAGTAGTTTTTTCTAAATAACTATTTGCAGAGCTTTGACTAGTTAGGTGCACATGCATATCAATTAAACCTGGGAGAACTGTATAGCCTGTTAAGTCAATATACTGGTCATCTACATCTGGTTCAGCGTAGCCAGCAATTACATCAGAAATAATATTGCCTTCTATATAGACAGACATTTCTGCCATGGGACTGTTGTTAGTTCCATTAATTAAATAGCCAGCATGGATAACAGTTTTAGATGTTATTCCTAAACTTAGAAATAAACATGTATAAAATAATAAATACTTTCTCATAACTATTAGTTTGCGACTAGTTTATTAACAAGGCAAGCTTTTGTGGACATAAGTTATAATAATTTAATGAAGATGGATTCTTTACAAGCCCTTTCACCTTTAGACGGAAGATACTTAGAAGTTAATGAAGAACTAATGTCGGTTGTGAGTGAGTTTGGACTTATTAAATATAGGTTGTTTATAGAGATAGAATGGTTCAAGCATTTGGCTAACACTAGACAAATAAAAGAGCTTCCAAAATTATCTATTAGGAATATTAAGTATCTTGATGATTTAGTTAAAAATTTTTCAATTAAAGATGCAAAACAAGTTAAATTAATAGAGAAAAGGACCAACCATGATGTAAAGGCCATAGAATATTTTTTAAAAGATAAATTCTCTAAAGTAAGATCACTAAATAAATACTCTGAGTTCATTCACTTTGCATGCACTTCTGAAGACATCAACAACCTTTCGTACGCACTAATGATTAAAGACGCTACGTTAATCCTTTCTCTTAGTCTAGATCGGTTAATGAAAGTTTTAAAACAAAATGCTTCAAAGCATGCAAATTTATCTATGCTCTCTAGAACGCACGGTCAAATAGCTTCTCCAACAACTATGGGTAAAGAATTTGCTAATGTTGTTCATAGAATTGCCTCTATCAACAAATCTATTAAATCTCATCAACTAAAAGGCAAAATTAATGGAGCGGTTGGCAATTATAATGCTCATAATGTCGCTTATCCTTCTATTAAATGGGAAACGGTAGCAAATAGTTTTTTAAAGCGCTTAGGCTTAAAAATGAATTCATATACTACTCAAGTAGAGCCAAAGGATTCAATTGCTGACCTTTTTGGTAAGTATATTAGATTAAATAATATTCTAATTGATTTCAGTAGAGACGTTTGGGGGTATATATCAATAGGTTATTTTAAGCAGAAGCTAAAAGAAGATGAGATAGGTTCATCAACTATGCCTCATAAAGTTAATCCTATAGACTTTGAAAATGCTGAAGGTAATTTAGGGATGGCTAATTCTAATTTTCAACACATAGCAAACTCTGTAGTTATATCTAGGTGGCAAAGAGATTTAACGGACTCTACAGTAATGCGGAATGTGGGTGTTTGTTTTGGTCATACCAATCTAGCCTTAACATCTCTAATTAAAGGTATTGATAAGTTAGATATAAACAAAAATGCTATTAATCAAGATTTAGAAAATTCATGGGAAATTCTAACCGAAGCTGTACAAACAATCTTAAGAAAGCATTTAATACCTAACGGATATGAATTAATGAAAGATCTTTCTAGAGGGAAAAAGATAAATAAGCAGGATCTTCATGAGTTTATAGACAAAATGAGTGTGGCAGATGAGGATAAAAAACGACTAAAGAATCTTTCTCCTGAAACATATATTGGCATAGCCCACAAACTTGCAAAAGACGTAAAAGAGAGTTGATTTATAACTATTCTCCGTTAAAATTCGCATCTTTTCTTAACCCTTACAAATAGAGGAATATTTATGGCTGATTACAAAACCTTGTTAGATGAGCTATCTAAACTAAAAAATGAAGGAAAAGGAGCACATGTCAATATAAATCCTGAACATGCTGCGCGCATGAGATTACAAAATCAATTCCAATCAGGTATTGATATAGCTAAGTACACAGCATCTATCATGAGAAAGGATATGGAAGAGTTTGATGCTAACTCTGAATCTTACACACAGTCTCTTGGTTGCTGGCATGGTTTTATAGGTCAGCAAAAATTAATTTCTATTAAAAAACATTTTGGTTCAACTAATAAAAAATACCTTTACTTATCAGGTTGGATGGTTGCTGCCTTGAGATCAGAATTTGGTCCTTTGCCAGATCAATCAATGCATGAAAAAACTACAGTAGCTAGTTTAGTAAATGAGCTTTATACATTTTTAAAACAAGCAGATGCTAGAGAACTAGGAGGGTTATTTCGTGAACTTGATGGAGCAACAGGAAATGATAAGAAAGAGATTCAAGAGAAAATTGATAATTTTGAGACACATATTGTGCCAATCATTGCAGATATAGATGCTGGTTTTGGAAATGAGGAAGCTACATATTTAATGGCTAAACAAATGATTGAAGCAGGCGCATGTTGCATACAGATAGAAAATCAAGTTTCTGATGAAAAACAGTGTGGTCATCAAGATGGTAAAGTTACTGTTCCTCATGCTGATTTCCTTGCCAAAATTAATGCTGTTCGTTACGCCTTTCTAGAGTTAGGAGTAGATGACGGCGTTATAGTTGCAAGAACAGACTCTTTAGGAGCTGGCTTAACTAAACAAATAGCCATAACTCACGAAGTTGGAGATTTAGGAGATCAATATAACTCTTTTTTAGATCTTGATGAAGTTTCGGAATCTGAGATGGATCACGGCGATGTTCTTATTAACCATCATGGAAAAGTAGTCAGGCCAAAAAGACTTCCTAGTAATTTGTACAGATTTAAAGAAGGTACTGGTGAAGCTAGATGTATCTTAGACTCTATAACCAGTCTCCAAAATGGAGCTGATTTAATTTGGATTGAAACTGAAAAACCACACATTGGTCAAATTGGTGCAATGATGGACGAAATAAAGAAAGTCATACCTAACGCAAAACTCGTATATAACAACAGCCCATCTTTTAATTGGACTCTTAATTTTAGGCAACAAGTGTTTGATGCTATGGAAGAAGCCAACCAAGATACTAGCGGTTATGACAGAAATGATCTAATGAATGAAAAGTATGATGAATCTAACTTAGGGAAAGAGGCAGATGAAAAAATACGCACTTTTCAAGCCGATGCCGCTAAAGAAGCAGGTATTTTCCATCATCTTATAACCTTACCAACCTATCATACAGCCGCACTTTCAACTGACAATCTCGCCAAAGAGTATTTTGGAGATAAAGGAATGTTGGGTTACGTTGAAAACGTTCAGAGAAAAGAAATAAGGGAAGGTATAGCTACTGTCAAACACCAAAATATGGCTGGATCAGATATGGGAGATGATCATAAGGAATATTTCGCTGGAGACGCTGCCCTAAAGGCTTCTGGTGATGATAACACTATGAATCAATTTTAATTATTAACTTTGTATTAAAAAGGAAGCTAATGCTTCCTTTTTTATTGTTCAATGCATTTAGAGGGGTTACCACCACAAATCTCACATTCCCTTCCTGGTTCAAGATTAGCTAAACCCCCACAGGATCCTGTTATAGGTTTCTTACCAAAGAACAACCCAATACACATAGCCAAAATAACAAATACTAGAATTAAGAAGGTAATAAAAGTTGTCAACATTTCTTTATTTTACTATTTTTGCCAAAGTATTTGAAAAAATAAGATCTGCATCATTTATTTCACTATTTAGAAAGACTGCATTAATTTTGTTTTCATTTGAAAAGGTAACTGCATTATCTAATTCCATCGAATTAAGGGCAGTTGCCAAAGCATCTGCTTTCATTGTTGAATCAGATACAACAGTAACTGAAGATTTTGAGTATTTTTTAGGCTCTCTCGTTTGCGTATTAAGAGTATGAGAGATATTTCTATTATCAACAATTCTAAAGTTGCGGTAGTCTCCCGACGTAGCAACGGAAAAATTATTAAAAGCATTTGATTCAAGTTTTAAAAGGAATCGGTTAAGTTGTTTAGGGTCTTCTATCCCAACTACCCAAGGAGTATTATTAGCCTTAAAAGAAGTTGATCTAATTTCTCCTCCCAGCTCTATGAAATGAGATTCAACATCATTGTCTTGTAATATTCTCTTATGAACCAGGTCTATTGCATAGCCTTTAGCAATTGAAGAGAAATCAAGGTGTACGTCTCGAACTCTCCTAACAGAAAGATCGTTATCACTTATCTCAACAGAGTCACAACCTATTTGATCTTCATAAAAGACCATTTCTTGCTTTGTATACTTGTTTTTTATATCAACACCAAATCCCCAATGGTTAACCAATCTACCAATTGACACGTCGTATGCCCCTTTTGTCTTGTTACATAAATTTATTGCGTAAGTTAATACATTTATAAAATCTTGAGAAACTTCTGACCACTCAAAAATATCTCTATTATTTACTCTTGATACAGAAGAATTCTTTAAATAGGCAGACATTTCATGGTTTACTTGATCAAAAGTGTTATGAATTTCATTGGCTGATAATGAAATATTTTTTCCATACAAAATAACTTTATAAGTTGTCCCCATAGTACTTCCTTCATGAACATAGAAAGAAGCATTTGTAGTTCTACTAAAAAAAAGGAAAGTTAGAAAGATTAAGACTAAGGCAGTTAATATTATATAAAATGACTTCAAATTTATTCTTAACTTCCAAAATCATCAAACTTAATAGACTCTGGTTCAACACCCAAATTATCAAGCATAGTAAAGCATGCATCCATCATCATTGGTGGCCCACACATGTAGTATTCGCAATCTTCTGGGGCTGGGTGATTATGTAGATATTGATCATGTATAACTTGATGAATGAACCCCGTATAGCCCTCCCAATTATCTTCGGGCAATGGATCAGAAAGGGCTGCATGCCATTCAAAATTATCATGTTCTAGAGCCAGTTTATCGTACTCTTCCGTATAAAACATTTCCCTTAAACTTCTAGCTCCATAAAAGAAAGTAATTTTTCTTTTAGAATTTAATCTAAGCAATTGATCAAAAATATGTGATCTCATTGGAGCCATGCCTGCACCTCCTCCAATAAACACCATTTCATTGTCAGTATCTGCAGCAAAGAAATCGCCAAAGGGTCCAAAGATGGTAAGCTTATCTCCCTCTTTAAGATTAAAAATGTAAGAGGTCATTTCTCCCGGAGGAAAATTAGTACCAGGCGGAGGAGAAGCAATTCTTATATTAAATTTCATAATTCCTTTTTCATTAGGATAGTTAGCCATTGAGTAAGCTCGAATAACTGGTTCAAGTGTTTTAGATTGATTTTCCCAAACACCAAATCTGTCCCAATCATCATGATATTCCTTATCGATATCAAAAGACTTATAGTCTAGCTCATAAGGAGGGATCTCCATTTGGACATAACCTCCTGCTTTAAAAGCCACTTCTTCACCTTCAGGCAGTTTTAATACTAATTCTTTTATGAAAGTAGCTACATTATCATTAGAAATGACTTCACATTCCCACTTCCTAGCTCCGAAGACTTCATCTGGAACTACGATATCCATGTCGTCCTTAACAGGAACCTGACAAGATAATCTCCAACCCTCTTTCTTTTCTTTGTTTGTAAAATGAGATTCTTCAGTTGGAAGGATGGATCCTCCTCCATTTAGAACTTGGCATTTGCATTGGGCACATGTCCCACCTCCTCCGCATGCTGAAGATAGAAAAAGATCTTGGGAGGCCAAAGTCTGGAGTAGCTTTCCACCACCTGAAACCTGAACAGATTTAGCATTATCATTCATAGATATATTTACATCCCCTGTAGAGACTAAAAGTTTTCTTGCTCCTAAGATTATAAAGACCATAAAATTTACAGCTAATGTAAAAACCAGAACTCCTAAGATTATTTCATTTTGAAAGATCTCCATAGTTATAATGAAATTCCTCCAAATGACATAAATCCAAAGCACATCAAGCCAACAGTGATGAAAGTAATACCTAGTCCCTGAAGCCCTTCAGGTATATCAGCATATTTAAGCCTTTCTGTTATTCCAGCTAGAGCAACTATTGCTAATGCCCAGCCAGTTCCTGCTCCTAAACCATAAATAATACTTTCTGAAAAAAGATAATTTCTTTCAACCATAAATAGAACTCCACCTAATATTGCACAGTTAACTGTGATTAAAGGAAGAAAAACACCCAATGCGTTATAAAGAGCTGGCAAATATCTATCTAAAAACATTTCAAGAATCTGAACTAGTGCGGCTATTATTCCAATGTAACAAATTAAACCAACAAACCTTAAATCAGAGCCTGGGAATAACGCGTCTTCTTTTAAGAAAATGTTGTAGATTAAATTATTAATAGGCACTGACAAACCTAAAACAACTATTACCGCTACTCCTAGACCTATAGCTGGCTGTATTTTTTTAGATATTGCTAAGAATGTACACATTCCTAAGAAGAAGTTAATAGCGATGTTCTCGATAAAGACAGCTTTGATAAATATACTTAAATAAGCTTCTAACATTAGGCTGTCCTCCTTTCTGCATCTAAGCTATTTTCTGATATTTTAAATTCTGGTTCTTCTATTTGATCCGTTTTCCAAGTTCTTAAAGCCCAAATAGTAAATCCAATAATAAAGAATGAGCTTGCAGGGGTAAGGAAGAAATTATTTGCTATATACCAACCACCATCATTAACTAATGGCATTATCTCTATACTATAAAAAGATCCTGCTCCAAGAAATTCTCTAATAATAGCAATTATGATTAACATCAAACTATACCCAAGACCATTGCCTATGCCATCTAGAAAACTCATTAGTGGGCCATTTTTCATTGCAAAAGCTTCGGCGCGTCCCATTACAATACAATTAGTAACTATTAATCCAACAAAAACTGAAAGTGTTTTACTGCTTTCGTAGTCATAAGCCTTTAAGACTTCGTCTACCAACATAACTAAAGTAGCGATTATAGATATTTGAACAATAATTCTGATGTTTGTAGGGATGTGTTGCCTAATTAATGAAACAAACATGTTCGACAAAGCAACGACGCTAGTCAAAGCAATGCACATGATTAGAGTTATGTATAAACTACTAGTAACTGCTAAAGCTGAACAAATACCAAGAATTTGTAAAGCAATAGGATTGTCATTAAAAATTGGATTTAAAAGAACCTCTTTAACTTTAGACATCTTTTATTTCTCCGTTTCTCATATTGGTTATGAATGGTCCATACCCCAGATCACCTAACCAAAACTTAAGGAGATTTGTTACACCTTTACTTGTAATTGTTGCTCCAGAAAGTCCATCTACTGAATAATCTTTATTTGAAGAGTCAGGTAAAACTACCCCCTTTATGACGGAAACTATAACTTCACCTTCACTTGAATATATCTTTTTTCCAGTCCACTTAGATTTCCATTTAGGATTATTAATTTCAGCCCCTAGGCCTGGAGTTTCCTTATCTTCAAAAAATTCTAAACCAATTATTGTTTGCAAATCAGGCTCTAGAGCTAAATATCCCTTCATTGTTCCCCATAAACCATAACCTCGTACTGGAAGTATAATTGAGACCAGATTACCTTCTTCATAATGTAAATAAACACTCTGATAGTTCTCTCTTCGTTTTAATGTAGCTACATCTTGAGTCTTATCTAATTTAATAGAAGTATCGAGATTTCTAGAAAACGAGCCTTCATTGAAAGTAGAAGAATCAATTGATTCATCGAATAAACCTGTTTCAAGGTTTACCATCTTTACTTCTATAGACTTAAATAAATCTGAAATATTTAAATTATTATTTAAAAGCCCTGCAGCGGAAAGTATCTTAGTTTGCTTATCTAATTCTTTATTAGCATCTTGAATATCTCTAAGTCCTACAGCTGTAAATGAAATTAAAGTAGAACAGACTAGACATAATGTTACTGCTACTAAAAGGGTTTTTGAAAAAGTATCGTTATTTTTCATTAGCTGGTTGATTAAGTCTTTGTTTAATATTTCTTTCTTGTACAAAATGATCAATAAGCGGAGCAAATAGATTGGCAAATAGGATGGCAAGCATCATACCTTCTGGATAAGCAGGATTTACCACTCTAATTAGAATAACCATGATTCCAATTAAAAAACCATAATACCACCTACCTAAATTTGTATGGGAGCCTGTTACCGGTTCAACGGCCATGAAAGCTAGACCGAATGCAAATCCACCAGACACTAAATGCCAGTAAAATGGTAGTGCAAACATTGGATTAGAATTTGAGCCTATCAAGTTAAATAATGAAGAAGTTAAGAAAGCACCTATAAGAACCCCTACAACAATTCTCCATGAAGCAACCCTTGTATAAAGAAGTAACAACAAACCCAACAAGATAAATAGGGTTGATGTTTCGCCTATTGAACCAGGAATATTTCCAATAAAGGCATCCATCCAAGAATAACTTGTTTCAATTCCTGTCTGACCTTGCTGAGCTCCTATTCCTAAGATAGTTGGTGAACTAAATCCATCAATAGCAACCCAAACTGAATCTCCAGACCAGCTTGCCGGATACGCAAAATATAAGAAAGCTCTTCCTGCTAGAGCAGGATTCAAGAAATTTTTACCAGTTCCTCCAAAAATCTCTTTTGCAACGACAATCCCAAAACTTATGCCTAGTGCTACTTGCCATAAAGGAGCATCAGGAGGACAGCAAAGTGCAAACAAAATGGTAGTAACAAATGCTCCTTCATTTATTTCATGCCCTCTTACAATAGCAAAGATTAACTCCCATGTAATTCCAACTAAAAAGGTAACTAAATAAATTGGAATGAAATAACAAGCACCAAACCAAATACAATCAAAAACACTATTGGGATCATAGTTACAAAACAAATCTATAAAAATAAAGTGCCAATCATCTTTATTAATAACATCAAGAGTCTCAAAACCAGTAAGAGTCTGCAAACCGAGGTTATACATTCCATAAAACATAGCAGGAAAAGTTGAAAGCCATACTACAACCATCACCTTTTGAAGATCTACATGATCCCTAATATGCACTGCTCCAAATGTCCTTTTATCGGAAGAATAGAAAAGATTTTCAAAAACATCATAAATAGGAAAGTATTTTTCCAAAGAACCGCCCTTAGTAAACTTAGGTTTTAGATTATCTAGTAGCTTTCTTAAAGGTTTCATTAACCTTCCACTTCTATTTTATTCAATCCCGCTCTCAATAAAGAACCAAAATCATATTTTCCTGGGCACACAAAGCTACACAATGCTAAATCTTCCTCATCAAGTTCTAGGCCACCTAGTTCTTGAATTTTTTCCGTATCTTGTAAAGCAATATATCTTAGCAACATCGAGGGAAGGAGATTTAATGGAACGACCTCTTCATAAACACCTATAGGAATGATTGGTCTATCTGAACCATTCATAAGGGTTTTAAATTTAAATTTCTTTCTAGGAAATAGAGAAGAAAGGAATAATGGCAATTTAGAAAACTTTCGGGGGCCTGGAATTAGCCAATTCATGAATTCCCTGTCTTTTTTGTTGGGTTCAGCTACTACAGATATTTGATTATGATACCTACCTAAGTATGCGTAGGGTCCAATTGCTTCTCTTCCGTTAATTATAGAGCCAGAAATTATCCTGTTCTCTCTATGGGTAAGCTCTCCTGCAACTAATTCATCTGTACAAGCACCTACACGAGTAGTTAAGTATGATGGTTTATTTACTTGAGGTCCTGCCAAAGATATTATCCTTTCTAGATTCAATTTACCCGTTTTGAAGAACTTACCGATGCTTACTATGTCTTGATATCCAATAGTCCAATTAATATTGTTTAAAGAAGATGGAGAGATAAAGTGCATGTGTGTGCCCACCAGTCCTGCTGGGTGCGGTCCAGAAAATTTATGTAAACGGACTTGATCATTTAACTCAAGTTTTAACGTTGAGTTTTTACTAACGGTTACATTAATAGGAACAGTGACTAGTTTCTTAAGAACATTTAATCCAAAAGTAAAGTTATCTTGATTTCTGTTTATAACGTAATCTGGGTCAGGAGATAAAGGGTTCGTATCCATAGCAGAAATAAAAATATTAGATGGTGAAGAGTCTATTTGAGGGACTTTACTAAATGGCCTTGTCCTAAAAGCCGTCCATAAACCTGAAATAACTAATAATTCTCTTATTTCATTAGAAGATATGTTTTGTAATTGGTTCTCAGAATAGGCATGAAATTTGATTTGCTCTTCATTATCGTCTATTTCAATGACTACTGATTGAAGGGCTCTTCTTGCACCTCTATTAATAGATTCAATGCGCCCTCCTCCGGGTGAGGTAAAAATAACACCTGGATTTTTTTTATCTTCAAGTAGAGGCTGACCTATCTTAACTCTATCACCTTCCTTCACTAGCATGGTTGGTTTCATGCCATTGTAGTCATCTCCGAGTATTGCAACCGACCGACTTTTTTTAGAGTCATTGACTTCAACGGCAGGTTCACCGCTAATAGGTATATTGAGACCTTTCTTTATCTTTATCATTCCCTATATGATATGTAGAAATTCAGCCCAGAACGCGGGCGTATTATAATGACCTAGCAGTTATAAAGCTAGAAGGATTAGCTAAAATTTGGATATCTTTTATAGGTTAGACCAACCATTTCTTTAGCCAATCCAAGGAGTTGAGCTGTATAACCGTATTCATTATCATACCAAACGTAAATAACACAATTATTACCATTTACGATGGTCGCTGCTGAATCAACAACACCTGCATGACTGTTGCTGACGAAATCTGTTGACACAACCTCAGGTGAGTTAGTAAATCCAATTTGATCTTTTAGGTTCGAATGAAATGCTTTCTGCCTAAGAAAACCATTTAAAGCTTCAACACTAACTGCTTTGCTCAACTCTAAACTCATTATAGCTAAAGAAACATTAGGTGTTGGAACTCTGACAGCATTTGCTGTAAGTTTACCTTTTAACTCAGGCAGAACCTGGCCTACTGCTTTTCCAGCACCAGTTTCTGTAATTACAATATTAAGTGCAGCACTTCTTCCTCTTCTTTCTTTTTTATGAAAATTATCTATTAAATTCTGATCATTAGTATATGAATGAACGCTTTCAATATGGCCAGACTTTATATCAAATTCATCATTTAAGACTTTAAGAGTAGGGACAATGGCATTTGTTGTACATGAAGCTGCCCCAAGAACTTTATCGCCATCAATAATTTCATTATTAATTCCATGGACTATATTTTTAATTCCATCTTTAGCTGGTGCTGTTAATAGGACTTTAGAAATCCCTTTACAGTCTAAATGTTGTTCCAAACTCTCCTTCGTTCTCCAAACACCTGTATTGTCTATCAGCAAAGCATTCTCTATTCCAAACTCCCTATAATCTATAGTAGAAGGATCACCTGAGTAGATGATTTTAACTTCATTGCCATTAATGATTAACATGTCATCTTCTTCAACCACTCTAATAGTTCCTTTAAACGGTCCATGTACAGAATCAGTTCTCATTAAGTTAGCTCTCTTAATGATATCGTCGTCTATAGCTTTCCTAACAACGATGGCCCTTAACCTTAAATTATCTCCACCCGCAGAGTCTTCAATAAGCATCCTGGTTAATAGTCTTCCAATTCTTCCAAAACCATATAGAACAACATCTTGAGCTTTCTCAAGAATAGCGCCCTTATTACCTATTAAATCTTCTACAGACTCTTTTACAAAGTCCTCTAAACTAAGCCCTTTATCTTCATACAGGTAGGCTGCAGTTATAATACCTATATCTATTTCTGCAGGACCAAGCTCTAGTTCACTTAATGCAACTACGACTTGATAAGTTTCAAATTCACTTAATTCGTTGTCTTCAGTTTCCCTCACAAACCTGTGAGCATTCATAATCTCAGAAACTGATAAATTTACTAAAGGTTTTCCATACAATAAGAGATGGACATTGTTTCTATAAATGCGCCCTATCATAGGGAGCATTTCTTCAGCCAATGCCTGACGGTATTGGAAATCTCCAAATGGATCTTTAGGAGGTTCTGGTCTTAACCTCTTATCAGGTTGATCTTTTGCCATATCTTTATAAAGAAGTATATTGTTTTAAATGGAAGTCTGCATTACCAAAGATAGTTCCTATTGTTGTTAATCTTTTAAAGTAATGACCAACATTTAATTCGTCTGTTACTCCCATGCCACCATGTAATTGAACTGACTGTTGGCCTACAAATTTTCCTGCCTTACCAACTTGGTATTTAAGACCGGATATTGCCTTCTTTGCATCGAGAGAACCTTCTTCATTTTTCATAGTTGCCATGTATAAAAGCGATTTACATTGCTCATACTCCATAAACATATCTACCATTCTGTGCTGAAGAACTTGGAATTTTCCTATAGGTGTTCCAAATTGCTCTCTGGTTTTGGTGTATTCAACCGTAGTTTTATAAAGAACCTCCATGGCACCAACAGCTTCAGCAGATATAGCTAAAATAGACCTATCAATTGCTTCATCTAATAATCCAAAACCCTTGTCTAGTGAGCCTATTAGTGAATCATTTGATATGGTTACGTTTTCTAAATTTATGTCTGAAGCTCTTCTACCATCTACTGTCTTATAATCTGTTTTAGTTAAACCAGCAGTATTAGAATCAACCAGAAATAAAGACACTCCTTTTTTGTCCATTTGTTTACCAGATGTACGGGCAGAGATAATTATTTTATTAGCTACAGGTCCGTTCATAACAACCGACTTGAATCCATTAATTATAAAATTATCACCTTCTTTCTTGGCTTCTGTAACAACATCAGAAAGATTAAAACGGCTTTGAGGTTCTGCGTAAGCTAATGCTAAATGTATTTTTCCATTAATAACCTCGCTCATAACATCACTTATCTGCTGATCTGATCCATATCTATCCAACAATCCCAGAGACATAACTACTGTCTCAAGGAATGGTTCAACAACAAGCCCTTTACCGAACTCTTCCATAATAAGCATTGTTTCAATTGCAGACCCTCCAAAACCTCCATTATCTTCAGATACTGATATACCTAACCAGCCCAATTCAGCAAAGGTTTTCCAATTCTTTTCTCCAAATCCTAGATCAGAATTAGACAACTTTTGTCTCGTTTCCCAGTCATATTCTTTTTGAATAAATTGTTCAACTTGACCTTGGATCAGTGTTTGCTCTTCATTAAATGTAAAATCCATAATTTAAAGTCCTAAAATTGCTTTTGATATAACATTTCGCTGTATTTCATTGCTGCCACCATAAATACTAACTTTTCTAAAATTTAGATAGTGTGGCATCACTGGTGCTGCATAGTCTGGTCCTACCGTTTCATTAGAACCTAATTCATTTTCTAAATAAAAAGGATGAGCATAGTAACCTAGCATTTCTACAAATAATTCTGAGATGGTTTGTTGCAATTCCGTTCCTTTAATTTTAAGAATAGAAGATTCAGCTCCCGGTGAGCCCCCATGGGACATAGCAGCCAATGTTCTTAGTTCAGTGAATTCTGTAGCTGTTAACTCAATCTCCGTTTCCTCTATCTTACTTCTGAATTGTGGATCGTCTATGAGTGTTCCTTCGCCCAGTTGTATGTCTGAAGATAAATCTTTGAGTCTACGCAATTCTCTTTTAAGCGCTGCAATACCTGCTATACCGCTTCTTTCATGTGCAAGAAGGAACTTCGCAATATTCCAGCCCTGCCCTTCTTTTCCAACCAAATTTTCTTTAGGCACTTCTACATTATCAAAATAAACCATATTAACTTCATGGGAACCATCAATTGTAATAATAGGCTTAACCTCAATGCCCGGTGTTTTCATATCTATTAATAGAAAACTAATACCTTCTTGTTTAATTTCAGTTGTTTCAGTCCTTACTAAGCAAAAGATCCAATCAGCATGCTGTGCTAACGTAGTCCAAGTTTTAGTACCATTAACTAAATAGTTTTCATCCTTCGTCTCAGCTTTAGTCTTTAAAGAAGCTAAATCCGAACCTGATCCTGGTTCAGAATATCCCTGACACCACCATACGTCACTATTTAGAATTGAAGGGAGATATTTTTCCTTCTGTTGATCGGTGCCGAAACTGTATATAACAGGAGCACACATACCCACACCAAATGGGATCATTGTGGGTGCGTTTACATTAGCTAACTCCTCTTGGAGAATATATTTTTCTGTAACAGACAGATCTTGATAGCCAGAATATTCTGTAGGCCAATTAATCGCAAACCACCCTTTTCCATGAAGAATCTTCTGCCATCTAACAATCTCTTCTTTTTCAAGAGGAACCCTCTTGTCTTGTTTTTCTTTTATATCAGAAGGGTATTCTTCTTCAAGAAAAGCAACTACTTCCTTTCTAAAAGAGAGATCTGAATTTGAAAAAGTTAAGTCCATATTAATAAACCAAAAATTAAAAAAAAATAATTATACACTTACCTATATAATTTTCATTTTTTGATTACTAATATATAACGGACTAGTGACCAAAAAGCTCAACACCCTTACAGATTTAATTAATCTGGGGACAAGCTCGCCTAAAAAAAATCTATTTGTAACTAAAGACAGTCAATCAGCAAAGTTACTACAAGCAGACATCAAGGATAGTTTCAATTGCATGCTTCTTGAAGGTTCTGAGTTATTGCCCTACGATTTTTTTTCTTCTGCACCCGTAATTAGAGCTAATAGAATAAATTGTCTTTCAGAACTACTTAAAAATAGAGATAGCAATCTAATCACATCAATACAAACACTACTTTCCCCTTGCCCTGATTTATCTCATGTGATGCCTATTAATCATTTACATGTAGGAGATCATTTAAATCTAGAGACTTTACTAGACCTTCTCGCCGACAATGGCTATTCACGATCTGATTTTGTTTCTGTTCCGGGAGAATATGCGTTAAGAGGTTCTATCTTAGATATTTTCTTGACCAGTAGAGAAGAACCCATAAGAATTGAATTCTTTGGTAATGATATTGAGAGTCTGAGACTTTTTGATCCTCAAACTCAAATCGCAAATGAGCAAATAGATTCTATGAGTTATTTACCTTCTTTTGAATATCCTCTTAACAGGCATAGTGCAACTCAATTTAGAACTAATTGGAGAGAAAAATTTGATGCTTTCGAAGGTGATTCTGAAATATTCAACAAAATAATAAATTCTAAACCAGCCGAAGGGGTTGAAATTTACCTTCCACTTTTTTACGGACATAAAACTAGCTTACTACCTTATTTAAAAGAGTTTAAAACTATCCATATGCAAATTGGGGTGTTAGAAGAAGCAAGGATTTTTGAAAACTTAATAGAAGAACGTTATGAAGAATACAGATATGACTTAAAAAGACCTCTATTACCTCCTAATGAATTATTCATTAACTACAAAGATCTCGTTGATGTCATTCAAAATAAAGATGTTTATAAGTTTAAATTAGAAAAGAGCTTAGAAATAAGGCCTAAAGTTCAAGAAATAAAGGCAAGAAATGAGAAAAGTGATATTAACTACCAAAAATTGCCTAATAAAGGAGACTTGGTAGTTCATTTAACTCATGGAATTGGTAGTTTTAATGGACTAACTCCCATTAAAACTTTTCTAGGGATTAGCGACTGCCTGGAGATCGAATATGCAGATAATAGTAAAGTCTACGTACCAATTGAGCATATGAATTTAGTATCTAAATACTTTGGCCCAATAGATAGATCTATAGACACTTTGGGTTCAAAAAGATGGGTAAAAAGAAAAAATAAAGCTTTAAAACAAACTTTTGATACAGCAGCCGAATTATTAGAAGTTCAGGCTAAAAGAGCAAATAAAGAGGGTTTTTCATATGATATTCCAATTAAAGAATTTAAATATTTCTGTTCACAATTCCCTTATCAAGAAACGTACGATCAAAAAAGAACAATAGATGAAGTTATTGTGGATATGCAAAAACCAATACCTATGGATAGATTGGTATGTGGAGAGGTTGGTTTTGGAAAGACGGAAGTGGTTATGCGAGCTGCTTTTGTCGCTAGTTTTAATCTGAAGCAAACATGTATCCTTGTTCCTACAACTCTTCTAGCAACTCAGCATCATTCTAGCTTTATTAACAGATTCAAAGATACAGGAATTGAGATTGCTATTCTTTCAAGAAATGTAGGGAAAAAAGAAAAGGATAAATTATTAAAAGACTTAAGCGAAGGAAGAATTGACATTCTTATAGGAACACATTCCGTTTTACAAAGTACTGTAAAGTTTTTTGATTTAGGTCTCCTTGTCATAGACGAAGAACATAGATTTGGCGTTCGCCAGAAAGAAAAAATTAAATCTCTTAAAGAGGAGGTAGAAATTATTAGCCTTTCTGCTACACCAATACCAAGGTCATTAAATTTTGCATTAACGGAATTAAAAGATTTATCTATTATTGCAACTGCTCCAGATGATCGTCTTCCTGTAAAGACCTTTACGTATTCGTTTAATGAGAACTTAATAAATGAAGCTATCCAAAGAGAAAGTCTTAGAAGCGGTCAAACTTATTACCTGTGTAATAACTTAAAGCTTATACAGGATAGAAAACAAAGACTTGAAACTAAATTTCCTCAATTAAGAATTGAAATTGTACATGGGCAACTTAATAATAAAGATATAGAAAAAAGAATGATTGCCTTTAATTCTAATGAAATCGATGTTTTGGTTTGCTCTACTATTATTGAAAGCGGGATAGATGTTGCTAACGCAAACACATTAATAGTGGAAGAAGCGGATAAATTTGGCTTGGCTCAATTACACCAATTAAGAGGTAGAATAGGAAGAAGTGATAAACAGGCCTATTCATATTTCTTAAGATCAAAACACATTATTCAAAAAAAAGAAGCTGACAAGAGACTTGAGGCTCTACAAAACACTGATTCCTTATCAGCAGGATTCCTGTTAGCCCTTAAAGACTTAGAGATAAGAGGTGCAGGAGAAATTCTAGGCTCTAACCAAAGCGGTATCTTTGATTCAATAGGATTAGATTTATATACAAGAATGATAAAGAGAGCTACCGATTTCATTAAAAGTGGTGATTTGGACTTTCACAATCTAGATGAATTGCCTGAAATTAATATAAATCAAAATAGTTTAATCCCAGAAGACTATCTTCCAGACATTAATGTAAGATTATTAATGTATAACAGGATAGCTTTAGCTAGCTCTGAAGAAGACCTAAAGAGCATTCAAATTGAAATGATTAACCGTTTTGGTTTATTACCTATAGAAATAATATATTTCTTTTATCAAGCTGAATTAAGACTATTGAGTGAAGTGAATTCAATCAGTAAGATAAACTTTTTAAAAGATAAGATAAATATTTATTTCAAAAATCCAGAACTTAACACCTCTCTACTTAACTCGGGAGATATTGAATCTAAAGTTAATATGACTAAGGATGTTATCAATGCAATTAGCCGAAATGTTAACTAAACTTTTTACTCTTACTTTTATTATAATTTCATTTCCTATTTACGCGGTTATAAGCCCAACTGAGTTCGTGGAAAACTTTATTAATAATGAAGATGATAAAGCAATATATAAAATAGATTTACTTATATTTGAGAACTTATTTATAGAAGAAGCTGACTTAAAAGAAGAGTTTAAAATACTACAACCATTAGATCTAAAACAAGAACTTCTAATTATTAAAGATCAACCTACATTCCTAGTTGGGAAACCTATTA
>Ga0208765_1000497_pt1 | contig 25953 bp, 21 predicted proteins | sample ETNtaG_2_FD_185783 | JGI IMG/M metagenome (GOLD analysis project Ga0208765, IMG submission 185783) | Marine microbial and viral communities from oxygen minimum zone, Eastern Pacific Ocean - ETNP201406SV203 (SPAdes) (version 2) | ecosystem: Environmental > Aquatic > Marine > Oceanic ...
GCTCTAATTTTAAACTCTAACCCAGATTTACTAAAAAATAATTGAATGGAATCAACCGGTACAGCTTTCATCCATTTGGAATGTTCTAAATGCAGGACAGAATATCCCAGAAATAAGATCTATAATTTGAGTCCATGTTGCTCTCTTCCCCTTTTCCCAATATATGATTTAGATAAAGCGCACAGCTCTTTCAATAAAAATGATTTATTAGGCCGGCAAGCAAATATGTGGCGCTATAAAGAAATGATGCCTGTGGACTATGAAGAGAATATTACTACACTGGGAGAAGGGTTTACACCGCTTGAACTGGCAGATTCGTTGGGAAAAATATTAGGGTTCAAAAACTTATATTTAAAAAATGAATCTATTAATCCAACCGGTTCTTTTAAAGACCGAGGCATGAGCGCCGCCATTTCAAAAGCAAAGGAATTTGGATTAAAGAAAATTTCTATCCCAACAGCAGGAAATGCTGGTGGGGCAACGGCCGCTTATACCTCTAAAGCAGGGCAGGAATCATTTATTTTTATGCCATCAGATACCCCCAAACCATTCCAGGTGGAATGTGAACAATATGGTGCCCATATTGAGATGGTAAATGGGTTCATCAATGATTGCGGAAAAATTGTGGCGGAACGAAAAGAGAAAGAAGGCTGGTTTGATATTTCTACATTAAAAGAGCCCTACCGTGTTGAAGGTAAAAAAACCATGGGCTATGAATTAGCAGAGCAATTGGATTGGGAATTACCGGATGGTATTATTTATCCTACTGGAGGCGGAACAGGTATTATCGGCATGTGGAAAGCCTTTGATGAAATGGAAAAACTCGGTTGGATTGGATCTCATCGACCCAAAATGATCTCAGTCCAATCCAATGGGTGTGCTCCAATAATCCGCGCGTTTGAACAGGGGAAAAAATCAGCTGATTTTTTTAAGAATCCTGAAACATCCGCACTGGGGCTACGGGTTCCAGTAGCTGTGGGCGATTTTCTTATCCTCCAAGCCATCCGGAAAAGTAATGGGTATGCATTAACGGTTTCAGATGAGGAACTCATGGATGGTGTAAAAATGATTGGAAAACATGAAGGGATCTTTTCTGCACCAGAAGGTGGCGCAACCGTTGCTGCCTTACCCAAACTATTGGAGTTGGGAATGATTCACCAGCATGATCGAATTGTTTGCTTTATTACTGGTAGCGGTTTGAAATATGTAGATCTGTATTAGTTTATATATATCTCTGCCAAGCGTTTATAACAGGCCATTTGTTCAAACGCTAATTCTTTTGCTTCCCAAGCCTGAAAGGATCTACACTCAAACCCCAGCGTCTCTTTCATAATCTCAAAGGCACGGTCTGTAAAAATAACTGTGCCATCATCTTTTATATCTTCGATTGAATCTAACTTTCCTGACTCTTCATTCATTCTGATTGCTTCTTCTAACGATATATCATCAGGGAGTGCAACATCAGCTCCGTCTTTATTTAACAGAACAGGGTAACCTCCAGGCAGTCCATTGGGCCCTGGAGAGTGGGTACGTAGATTTTCATTGAACAGCATAGCCTTAAGGTTCTTTAAGGCTGATGAAGCCGACACGGTTGTAAACCCAATACCAGGGGCATAAAGTTTAACTGACTCATACATGACTTCATTGGTGTCAAAGTCCCGAGTTACTTCTTTCCCATCGATAAGAATTTTTAAATAATAAGGGGCCCCGGGCTGATATCCCGCTTCTCTGGGAAATACCCAGTGCTGATGATGACAGACCTGGAATGTTTCAATGCGGGAACGGTCAATGCCTTTTTGTTGTGCGATATAGGTTAATACTGCTGGTGCTATAAGATCGACATTCCCAATCCCAATGGTGGGCGCCAGACCAACCTTTCCCATAACAGGATTTGTTAAACAGGAAAGGGACGTATTAATAAAATAGGGAGATAACCCTGAATCATGTATAGACTTTGATAAGCTGAGACCTAAAGCCAATTGACATGGAAGCCAGGCTCCCAATCCAGCAGAACTGATCTTGGCATACAGTTCTTCTGGAAGCTTACGAATCAGGTGCCAGGTATGGAGTACGGTACAATTGATCACAGCATCCGGTTTTTCTTTTCGAAGCAATTCTACAGTTGCATCTTCATCAAAAAGATCGATTTGAACGGAACGAAATAAGGGATTTAAACCATGATGTGCAGCACCGATCTCCGCATTATTGCAGACCCATTGAGCTTTTTCTTTATCAACATCACCTACAACCCATTCAATATTTGATTCATCTCTTGCAGCAAATTCTAAAAGATGCTTCCCAACATCACCTGCACCAATTAGTAGTACCTTCTTCAATACATATTCCTTACGGTTCTTAGCTGTTCGTTATTTAATATTAAAATAATAATTTCAGTACGTAGCTTATCTCAATTCGATAAAATATCCAATAATGACCAATTTAATTGTATCCCCAACCCTGCGTATTAACGAGCAGGTAAAATCAATGTGGGAGGATGGAAAAGATGTTCTCCATTTAGGTTTTGGCGAATCCCGTTTCCCTGTCCATCCAGAAATGAAAAATGCACTGATGAATGGGATGTTAAACCGTAGTTACTTACCATCACCAGGGACAATAAAACTTCGGGAGAAAATTGCCGGGTATTATTCAAAAAATTTAGGGTTGAACTTTTCACCTGAACAAGTAATTGTTGGTATTGGCAGTAAATCCCTTCTGTTTGCAATGATTTATCTCACTGATGGTGACATCCTTTTGCCAAAACCATCATGGGTTTCTTATTCCGCTATTGCAAAATTATCAGGGAAAGCGATTACACGGTTTGATCTTGATCGTAGTTGTGAGTTTAGGCTCAATATAGAAACCTTAAATACCGCTTACGATTCAGCAAAAAGAAAGGGACAGAATCCAACAATGATCGTTTTAAACACGCCCAATAACCCCATTGGAAATTCATTATCCCAGGCTGACATTGAAGCGGTAACTATTTGGGCTAAAAAAAATAATATTTTAATTCTAAGCGATGAGATCTACAGCCTTGTAACCTTTAAAGAAACCACTCATACGACTCCTGCGTCGTATTTCCCCGACAAAACAATCATCTTTGGAGGGCTTAGTAAACATTTATCCCTTGGTGGCTGGCGGCTGGGAATTTCGATCTTGCCAAATAATGAAATTGGTGATCAATTAAAATCAGGGTTTGATTCTGTTGCGGGCAGCATATGGTCCTGTGTGCCAGCTCCTTTTCAGGTTGCGGGTGAAACTGCTTTCAGCCATAATCAAGATATTGAAGCATATATTAAATTGTGTACTGAGATTCACAGTATTCGAACCCAGTATGTATATGATAGCCTTAATAAAAAAGGGTTAGATTGTCCAAAACCAACCGGAGCATTTTATATTTACCCATCATTTAAAAAATGGTCTGAACAATTGAAAGCATTGGGAATTTTGTCCTGTTCTTCTCTTGCTGATCATTTATTGAATGAGTATCAAATTGCTACGCTACCAGGCATTGCTTTCGGCGATGATCCTGAAAACCTGTGCATCAGAATTTCTACCAGTTATTTAGATATGGAAACGGATGAGAGAGCGCAGCATATTTTGGATACATTTAATTCTGATATTGATCCCAAAACCTTTTTGAAAGATCATCATCCACGGATTAACCATTTTTTAACAAGGATGAATGATTTCCTTTCTACCTTAAATTAATCCCTATGAAGGAAGTCGTAATTGTAGACGCCATACGGTCTCCCATCGGTAAAGTGGGTGGTGCACTTTCAATGATTCGTCCTGATGACCTTTTAGCATATGTGTTAAAAGGATTGATAACTAGAACCGGAATCGACCCTATATTAATCGAAGATGTATATGCAGGATGTGGAAACCAGGCCGGGGAAGACAACCGTGATGTGGCTCGGATGGCTGTTTTGCTTGCAGGTTTTCCCACATCTGTAGGTGGTGTAACCGTAAATAGGAATTGTTCATCTGGCCTAGAAGCAGTGAACCAGGCAGCTAAAGCCATAATCGCAGGGGAAGGTCATATGTTTATTGGGTGCGGTGTAGAGTCAATGAGCCGGGCTCCCTTGATCATGCCAAGGCCATCTACCCTCCCTAGGCTTGGACATCGATCGGTTGTTGATTCTACTGTTGGATGGAGATTTGAAAATCCAAAAATGAATGAAATGTATCCAATTGTCAGCTTAGGAGAAACAGCTGAAAAAGTTGCTGATAAACATAATATTTCCCGTGAAGATCAGGATATATTTGCATTGGAAAGTCAACGACGTGCTATTGAAGCAATAAACTCGGGAAGGTTTAATGATGAAATTTTTCCAATCACTGTACCACAGAGAAAAGGTGACCCTTTAATCTTCGATACTGATGAATATCCACGATATATTGTTCAAGATGGACAATATCAACTTGATACTTCTTTAGAGATACTATCTTCACTTCGACCGGCATTTCGTGAAGGAGGTACTGTGACAGCCGGGAATTCCAGTGGAATTAATGATGGTGCTGCTGCGTTGCTCATTATGAGCCAAGATAAAGCTGATACGTTGGGTTTGAAACCGGTGGCAAAATGGCTTGGCTCTGCTATTTCCGGGGTTGATCCCGGCATAATGGGAATTGGTCCCGTGCCTTCTACAAATAAGCTATTGGACCGCCTTGGGATAACACTGAAAGATATTGGCTTAATTGAGCTCAATGAAGCCTTTGCAGCACAGGCATTAGGAGTTATAAAAGAACTTGAATTAAATCCTGAAATCATTAATGTGAATGGAGGTGCTATTGCATTGGGTCATCCACTAGGCTGTTCGGGTGCAAGAATTTTAACTACACTTATCCACGAAATGAAAAAACAGGAAACACAATATGGACTCGCAACACTTTGTGTTGGCGTGGGACAGGGTGTTTCAACTCTAGTTGAATTAGTATAAATGGACCGTCCCCTAACAGGCATACGTATTATTGCCCTAGAACAATATATGGCTGGGCCTTATTGCACCATGCTTTTGGCAGACGCAGGTGCAGAAGTGATAAAAATTGAAAGGCCGGGATCAGGGGATCCCAGGCGTTCTATCCCCCCTTTTGCTGAAAAAGATGGAACGAGGAAAGCCGGTGGTTTCATGGCATACAACCGGAATAAAAAAAGTTTTTGCCTGAATGTTCAAAGCGATGAAGGAAAAACCATTTATCTGGATTTGATAAAATCAGCAGATGTTGTGGTAGAAAATCTTAGGCCAGGATCTACGGATAAATTGGGGATTGGTTATAAAGATCTCAAAGTAATTAACCCAAAATTAATTTATGCGGCAATCTCTGGTTTTGGAAGGCTTGAAGGTTACAAAGGACCTGACTCAGATCGCCCCGCATTTGATATTGTTGCTGAAGCCATGAGCGGTATAATGCATCTAGTTGGTTTTGAAGATAAACCACCATCTTGGACAATTTATGGAATGGCAGATGTCTATACGGGTCTTTGCACATCCTACGCCATTACCCAGGCTCTTTTCCAACGTGAAAAGACAGGTAAAGGTCAATTTGTCGATAGTGCAATGTTGGATGCCATGATCTCCCTAAATGAAAGAATGGTTATGCTATACACCATGACAGGAGAAGAACCACATCGGGGACGGCTAAAACATTTATATCCCCGGGGTGCGTTCAAGTGCAAAAATGGTTATCTTGCCATGAATGTCCCAGATGATTTGGTTTGGTCACGGCTTTGTAAATCCATGGAACGAGAGGATCTGATTGATGATGTTAAAAGTAAAACAGGGACTGCTCGAGCTGCTAATGGTGATTTTCTCGGCCCAATAATCGAAGAATGGCTTTCAAAAAAAACCCGAGATGAAGCAGAAAAAATATTGAATGAAAATGGAGTTCCTGTTGGCTCAGTTTATACAGCAAAGGATATATTTGAATCTGAACAGGTGAAAGCAAGAAGATCATTGATTGATATTGAAGACCCGGATGTGGGGAGATATCAATTTGCCCGGGGTCCTGTCATGCTATCTGGTGCCCCAGAAATAGAAACCAATCCAGCTCCCGATTTAGGACAACATACCCATGAAATTTTATCGTCCATACTTGGATACAGTGATGAACAGATTAACGAACTAAATAATTCAAATACCATAGGAATCAAACCCTGATTATGAATAAACAAATTACACTTATCGTTTTATACAATATTTTTTCAACATTAGCTCCTGCAGCCAGTTCCGAACCTGTATTCAGCAAAAAAGGTATGGTGGTCTCAACCAGCAGGCAGGCATCTGAGGCTGGGATTGAAATTTTAAAAAAAGGAGGGAATGCTGTAGATGCAGCGGTTGCTGTTGGATTTGCTCTTGCAGTAACATCATCAGGAAACGGAAATATCGGTGGGGGCGGTTTCATGGTTGCGGCCATGGCAAATGGTGATAGATTTTCAATCGATCATAGAGAAAAAGCACCTGCAGAAGCTCATAGAGGTTTATTCCTCAACGATAGTGGGGATGTGGTGCCTGGTATGTCCCTTTCTTCTAGAGCTGGAAGTGGTGTTCCCGGTACTGTTGATGGATTAATTCTTGCACTTGAAGATTATGGATCAGGAAAAATTTCTTTAAGGGAAGCCTTAGCACCAGCCATTCGACTGGCTGAAAAAGGGTTTAACCTTTCACATTATGAAGCAAGGCGGTTTAACACATATGAAGGCTTCTTTGGGTGGAACGAAGCTGCAGCAAAAATTTTCAATCGTAAAGATGGCAAGCCTTGGAAAAAAGGTGACCAATTTGTCCAAAAAGATTTGGCAAAAACATTAAAACGAATTGCTAAATATGGACGAGATGGATTTTACACTGGTCCTGTCGCTGATCTTATCGTAGAAGAAATGAAACGTGGAAATGGTATTATTTCACTTGATGATTTAAAAAACTATTCATCTATTTACCGTGAACCAGTAACCGGCCAATACAAAGGTTATAATATATTATCGATGGGACCACCCAGTTCCGGTGGTACCCTTTTGGTTAATATGATGAATATGCTGGAAAATTATCCTATAGACTCCTTAGGTTGGAATTCATCTGATTATATCCATGTAATAACTGAAATTGAGCGGCGAGCTTACGCAGACAGGGCAGAGCATTTGGGTGATCCTGACTATTGGGATGTACCAGTGGCTATGCTTACATCTAAAGATTATGCGAGACACCGTACCAAAGATATATCGCTTAATAAAGCAACCCCTAGTTCCGAAGTTTCTGCCAGTGGAGCACCTGGATATGAAAGTAGAGAAACAACTCATTATTCTGTCGTAGATAAATGGGGAAATGCAGTAGGTGTAACAACCACGATTAATTTAAGTTACGGTGGTGGTCACATCGTTAATGGAGCAGGATTTTTCTTGAATAACGAAATGGATGATTTTTCATCAAAACCTGGTGTCCCAAATGCATTTGGACTGGTGGGTAACGAAGCCAACGCCATTGAACCAGGGAAGCGACCTTTATCTTCTATGACACCCACAATTGTTTTAAAGGATGGGAAACCTTTTATAATAATTGGATCACCGGGAGGATCTACAATTATAACGACCACCATGCAGGTGATTCTAAATATAATACACCACAATATGGATATTAAAGAGGCCGTATCTTCACCAAGATTTCATTCTCAATGGCTTCCGGATGTAATTATGACAGAGCCGCGGGGTTTATCCCGGGATGTGATAAAAAATTTGGAATTAATAGGACATACATTGGTCCCTTATAAATGGGGATATATCGGTGAAGCGAATGGTATTCTCATCACCGAAGATGGGTTTTACGGTGGTGGTGATAGTCGCGGGGAAACCGCTGCAGTAGGGTATTAATTCCCTAATATATTATCGACTAAGTTCAAATATATGGATGGACCCACCAATAATGCATTCTCGTCCATGGTAAAATGAGAACAATGGTGGGGTGTTTCAAATAATTTTTCTTTGTTTGGGGCAGATCCCACAAAAAAGAAACACCCGGGAATTTTCTGCAAGTAATAGGCGAAATCTTCTCCACCCATAGACAAGTATGGCATTCCAGCTTTTTCACCTACAACTTTTTCAGCAGCTCTCAATACCCTTGCAGCAGGTTCAGAGTGATTGATCGTTGGAGGATATCCGTCTTCGTAATCAAATAAAATTTTAGCATTATAAGTTTTAGCTATACCGTCAATAATATCTGCCATCCGCGTTTTAATCAATGTACGATTCTCTTCCGTATAGGCACGGGCAGTCCCCGAAAGAGTTACTTGTTCAGCAATAATATTAAAATTATGCCCTCCATTGATCTTTCCAATAGTAACTACGGTACTTTCCAATGGATTTGTATTCCTGCTTACAATAGTTTGAAGTGCCTGGATTAAATGGGAAGCCACAACGACAGAATCTACAGTCCCTTGGGGGGCTGCGCCATGCCCGCCTTTACCTTTAATTTTAATTTCGAACATATCTGCAGCGGCTAAAACGGGTCCATCCTTCACTCCGACTTCGCCGACCGGCTGATAATTCCATACATGGATCCCATAGATCTCACTCACTCCATCCAGACACCCATCCTTGATCATATACCTAGCACCACCCTGCCCTTCTTCTGCGGGCTGAAATATGAAACGAACCGTTCCTTTATAACTATTCTCTTTTTGAGTTAAAGCTTTGGCTGTTCCAAGCAGCATGGCCATGTGTCCATCATGCCCGCAGGCATGCATCACGCCATCATGTTTGGACATAAAGTCTAATCCACTTGTCTCCTGAATTGGAAGCGCATCCATGTCAGCTCGGAGACCAATCATGGGACCATCACCGAATTTCAGATCTGCTGTAACACCAGTTTTCCCTACATTCATCCTTGGTTCAAGTCCCATGGATCGTAACTCATCTCCAATCAAGGCTGAAGTACGATGCTCTTCAAAGCTTAATTCAGGATACTGGTGAAAATCTCTCCGCCAATCGATAATCGAACTCTCAATGTCTTTAATCTCGGTTCGTATATTCATATTAAATCCTTTCGATAATTCCTGACAGCAACTTAAGAAACCTGCCTTTTTCTTTTTCAGCATTATGGAGCACTTCTTGATGCGTTAATGGATGCTCTGAAATTCCTGCTGCAAAATTGGTTAGGGTTGACAGGGTTAATACATTTAGCCCCAGTGTGCCGGCCTCTTCAATCTCCGGCAGGGTACTCATGCCCACTGCAGTGCCATTCAATGATTTAAAATATTGGATCTCCGCAGGTGTTTCATACGCTGGTCCCAGCGTCCAGCAATAATTCCCTGTTGCAAGATGAATCCTGTTATTGGAAGCAACCTTTTTAGCAATTGAAATTAATTCAGGAGAATGAAATTTACCATCCGAGATCAGGCTTGGGTCTGCAGTGCCATCTTGAAATGTAAAATCCATGTGCCCTTCTATCACCATCAGTGTACCTGGAGTATTTTTTCTTTTTAGACTTCCTGAAGCGTTTGTGATGATTAGGTTTTCAATTCCTAATTCCTTAAACACTCGAATTGGAAATGTAACCGTTTTACGGGAATACCCCTCATAGCAGTGGACCCTTCCTCTGGCCACAAGAATTTCTTTTTCTTCCAACATGCCTTTTACCAATTCACCTGAATGTCCCTTAACCGTTGATTTTGGATAATGGGGAATATTTTCATAGGGCAACGTACATTGGTCTGTTAATGTATTCGTAAACCCTCCAAGTCCTGATCCCAGAATAACTGCTGTTTTTCCATGGAAACCTAAATGCTTAAAGATATATTGTGATGTCTCTTTTAAATCATTCATTTTACCTGATCTAAGTGTGTAGCTAATTGTCCACATCCTGCATCTATATCCTGCCCCTTGCTCCATCGAACTGTAACAGGAAAAGATGCTTTTCTCAAAGGGTGTAAAAATGTTTTAATTTGTAAATCAGATGGGCGGCGATACAGTCCGCCGATCTCATTATAGGGGATTACATTAAGTTTACAATCAATGGAGTTTAACAATCGGTTTAGCTTTTCAGCGTCTTGTGGATCATCATTAATCCCATCCAATAAAACATATTCAAACGTGACTCTGTTCCGTGAATGGTAGGCATAGTCTTTGGATGTCTGAATTAAATCTGAAAATGAATGCCTCTTTGTAATAGGCATGGTTTTTAAACGCTGATTCTGGGTGGATCCATTTAAACTTACTGCCAGTTTATAAGGATGTCTTTCATCTGAAAACTGTTTGATTTTGTGCGCTACCCCAGCTGTAGAAATAGTGACCCGCCAGGCAGCCATATTGATTCCACTTGGATGATGGAGAAGATCCGCAGCGGCAATGGAATTTTTATAATTTAAAAAAGGCTCTCCCATACCCATAAAAACTACATTTGTGATCTTTTGATCACTGATTTTTTGGAGCTGAAGAAATTGATCTACTATCTCACCAACGGTCAGGTTTTTGACAAATCCCATTTTAGCTGTGGCACAAAAATCACAATCCACGGCACATCCGACCTGTGTAGATAAACAAAGGGTGGTGCGGTTTCCCTCCTTCATCAAAACAGATTCAATCATTTTCCCTTCGGACACTTCAAATAAATATTTTTTTGTTTGCTTGGATGATGATTCTTCCCGGTTCAGCAGCTTTAATGGGTGTACGGAAACTTTGTTTAATCTTTCCCGGAATGTTTTAGAAAGATCTGTCATTTTAGAAAAATCATCAACCTGCTGACGGTAGATCCAGTCAAAAAGTTGTCTTCCCCGAAATGGTTTTTCATCGAAAGATTCTGCAAAAGATTCTAGCTCTGATATAGAATGGCCGATCAAGGATTTAAATTGTGTAGCTACAGCGTTAGACACTAACTGGAATTTCCGAATTCAGACATGAATCTCAAATGGGAAACTATTTAATACTCTACACGTTTATTCTTTCTTTTTAGGGCAGGGCTGTTTGGGTAAGTTTTGCCCCATTTTATAAACTTAAAACCAACTTATTTTATGACAGAAACACAAAAGGATCTAGCTGTCCTTGAAGAACTTTCAAAGGCTAGGCAATCCTTCTTTAGCGAAGTGGGGAAAGTGGTTATTGGTCAGCAGAAAATTCTGGACCACATACTTATTGCGCTTTTAGCCCGTGGACATTCCCTATTGGTGGGAGTTCCTGGATTGGCAAAAACACTGATTATAAAAACACTGTCAGATGTTTTAGATCTTTCCTTTAAACGGATTCAGTTCACACCGGACCTGATGCCTAGCGACATCACAGGTACAGAACTCATTGATGTAGATCAAAATACTGGACAGAGGTCTTTCCGCTTTTATCAAGGCCCCATTTTTGCCAATATTGTTCTGGCTGATGAGATCAATCGGACACCTCCAAAAACCCAGGCAGCTTTACTTGAAGCCATGCAGGAACATAAAGTTACTGCCGGTGGAAAAACTTATGAACTAGATGAACCTTTCTTTGTCCTGGCCACACAAAACCCCATTGAGCAGGAAGGCACCTATCCCCTGCCCGAAGCACAGCTGGACCGATTCATGTTCAATTTGAACATTGAATACCCATCTTCTGAAGATGAGGTGTCCATCGTTCGTGAAACTACAACACCCGAAATACAATCATTAAATGCTATAATAACAAAATCTGAAATCGCAACTTACCAAGACCTAGTGATGCGTGTACCCGTAGCTGACAACGTAGTAGAATACGCAGTAAAACTGGTTAGCGCTACAAGGCCAAATTCATCTACAGCGCCTGATTTCATTCAACAATCCGTGGATTGGGGTGCCGGCCCCCGTGCATCGCAATATCTGGTTCTGGGTGCTAAAGCAAAAGCAATTCTGGATGGCCGTCCATCACCCAACATCAACGATATTCAATCTTTAGCCCTGCCCATTCTTCGGCACCGGGTATTGCCAAATTTCAACGCAGAAGCAGAAGGGTTGAAAGTAGAAGACATCTTGACCCGACTTTTAGACACCATTGTAGAATAATGGCTCCTAAAACGGATAAACGGAAGTACCTGCAACCTGAAACAGTCGCCATGTTGAACTCCATGGCCCTAAGGGCGCGGCTCGTTGTGGAAGGCTATATCATTGGTCAGCACCGGAGCCCTTATCATGGCTTTTCTGTGGAATTTGCAGAACATCGTGCCTACGGTTCTGGCGATGAAATTCGTCATATCGATTGGAAGCTCTTTGGAAAAACAGACCGGCTTTATGTAAAACGGTACGAAGAAGAGACCAATCTTCGTGCTCACCTAATTCTAGATACAAGCAGATCCATGCTTTATTCCAGCGGACCTGTATCTAAACTGAATTATGCAAACTCATTGGTGGCAGCTCTATCCTATCTCATGGTCAACCAGCAGGATGCGGCTGGCTTGGTGCAGTTTTCAGATCAAGTTGATACTTTCATTCCGCCAAAATCAAAACCTAGCCATTTAAATGCTATTCTGACTCAACTCGATGATGAAAATGCTGGTAAGGACACCCGTGTTGAACCGGTCCTGCATGAAATGGCAGAACGAATTATAAAACGCGGCCTCGTCGTACTGGTATCAGATCTTCTGGATGACCCTGAACAGATCATGAACGGACTTAAGCATTTTCGGCATAAAAAACAGGAAGTAATCGTGTTTCATATATTAGACAGGAAAGAATTAGAGTTTGATTTTAATACACGCACTAAATTCCTGGATATGGAGTCTGGCGAGGAAGTTGTCACGGAACCCTGGCACATTCGATCCAGTTATACAGATCTTGTATCCGATCTCCAGAGTCATTACAAGAGAGAGTGCCGGGAGCACTTAATCGACTATTTTCCCGTTTTTACAGATCAGGATCTTGATAAAAGTATAACAGAATATTTGAATAAACGAAAAAAACTGGGCTAAGAATAAATAAATCTGATAATGACTAATCTAGTATTTTATTAATTTCCTTCTGCAACATCCCGTTTATACCGAACCAGTTCGAGATTTTTCTGGTAGGTCTCTTTATTATCAATATCAATAACCATAACAGATTTAATCTTCTTTTCTGCTTTTCGGTACCACTTGGCCGCTTTATACATATCCTTATCAAACCCTTCTGCACCATTTAGAAAGTTATCGCCTAATCCTTCATAAGACCGGGCCATTCCCAGCGCCGCTTCAAAATCATCTTCATTTAAATAATACGCCTCATCAAAGGATGTTTCTGCTGCTTCATAATTACCCATCTGGTTATGAATCACACCCAAATTAAAATATAAATCAGCCTTGATAATTTTATCTTCCTCATTTGTAATAGCATTTTCAAATACTTCAATTGATTTCTCTTTCTTACCAAGATCATAATAGGTCCCAGCCAGTTCCCTGAGCGCTTTACTATTAGAAGGCTTAATCATGGTTGCTTTTTCATAGTAAGAAAGAATATCTTCTGAGGACATTCCGGCACGTCCTAAAATCTGTCCTGCGCTGAAATTTGCTTCAAAACTATCAGGATTTTTTTCAACAGCAGTAAGAGCCGCATTCTTGGCGGCCTCTTTATCTCCCTTATCAAAATAACATTTTGCTAATGTGGCATGAGTATTTGCATCCCATGGTTGAATAATGGCTGCATTGGAAAAATGAAGAATCGCTGTTTCCAGGTATTCCGGTTTATTTTCTGGATCATCCTGGATCTTTTTAAATTGTGCAACTCCAAGATTGAATTCCTTCGCCCAGTAAAAATCTATATAATTCTCGACGGCTTCTTTGACAGGGATAAAGGAACCGCGTACTTCAATAACTTTATCTGGATTAATATCCATCGCCTTATTAAACATAGTCACCATGTCCTGCCATTTCCCATTCTCTGCATGGATCTCTACTGCCATAACCACCGGGATTTCAGGATTATCTGGTTCTACTGCCATGGCTTTAGGAAGCCATTCCGCTGCCTTTTTAAATTCTGATTGTTGAATAGCAAGTTTTGCGGTAGTGTATTCCTGACTCGAACAGGCCACAAAAATCATAGTAATTGTTAATATACTAGAAAAGAATAGTATTTTTTTATTGAGCATATCTTCCTCTATATAAATATTAATTCAAAGTTTTCTAATTTACTTGAAACCGATTTATGTGTCCAAGAAAATGTATTAAATCAATGGGCTGTTGGATCATGGGCATCAGATTATAGTTTCTTTTAAACGTTCCATAATTTTTATGTCGAATTGTGCACCTGGGTTTTGAATAATCTCTTCTGCTAGAAATACCCCCAATTCTCCCGCTTGAAGACAACCATTTCCCTTAGACAAGGATGCTAAAAATCCGGCAGCATACATATCCCCAGCACCAGTGGAATCAGTTGCTGATATTGGTTTGGGTGCTATAAAATGTTTCTTCCTGTTTTCAAACACACATGATCCTTTTTTCCCCAATTTAATTCCTCCACGGTCTACAATGTTCATTAACTGTTTTATGGATGCATTAATATCTTCTGTATCAAATAAAATGGAAAGTTCGGATTGGTTCGCAAATACAATATCCACATGCTGTTTAATCATTTTCAAAAATTCATCCCTGTACCGATTCACCGCAAATGGATCGGCAACATCAAATGCAATTTGAACATTATTTTCATGTGATATGGTAATTGCTTTTTGAATCGCTGCTTTTTGGGATTCTGTATCCCACATATAACCGGTAAAATAAAAAAATGTTGATTGAGATAATTTTTCCGTATCGATATCATCAGCTGAAAATTCTCGACACATTCCAAGGTGTGTATTCATGGTTCGTTCACCATCGGGCGTGACCAAAATGATGCTGGAACCTGTAGGGCCATCACCTTGAACTAGACCGGAAACCGCTCCATATTTTTCCACCTGATCTATATAAATTTTACCGAATTCATCTTTTCCGATTTTCCCTGCAATAAGAGATGATGTCCCTAATCCTGCACATGCCAACATGGTATTAGGTGCTGAGCCCCCAGGGAAATATCGAGGTTCCTTGTCCTTGAAATATTTAATAATATCTTCCTGGCGATCCAAATCGACAAGTTCCATAATACCTTTGTTTAATTTCAGCACCTTTAGATCATCGTCCATTGCAGAAATCACCACATCAATGAGCGGGTTTCCAATACCATAAATAGTAGGAAATATTTCTGTCATTTTTTATACTTATAATCTCTTTAATGGTTTAAAAGGCAGGGGAAAGCAAAACCTACAATATTTTTTTCAAAATAGCTCTGATTTTACATCTGTCTAGGAATTCCCCCTAATGTGAAAATTATCACACTCATTAATATAAAATCTTGCCCGACCAAATCGAAAAAAAGTATATTTAGGAACTATGCAGCCAAAAACCTTTGCTATAATCACAGATATTCATTCTAATCTGGCGTCCCTGACCAAAGCTCTCTCTATTATTGATGAGAGAAAAGGTATAGACCAGATAGTTTGCCTAGGCGATTGCTTTGCCTTAGGACCAGAACCTGAAAAAACCTTGGAAATACTGAAAACCATTCAAGATTGTATTTTTATTCGCGGAAATCACGACCGCTATTTACTTGAGAAACTCTGGAAAGATGAGTTACCGTCTCTGGAAGGCATGGACCCTTACGACCCTATCTGCCAGGCTATAGTTGAAAATGAAAAATGGACTGCCGATTTATTGGGTCAGGAAGGCAGGGATTTTTGTGGCAGCATGAAAATTGCTCACCGGGAAATCATTGGTAAAACGCTGGTTGAATTCACTCATGCATGGTATAAGCGGGATGATAAACCGCCTTCAGCAACGGAAGCTCTGCAATGGCGGGACCATGTCCTAGAATCCAATCCGGAAGTAGAAAAAGTTATTTTTATTCATGGCCATGTCCATGTCCCCCGGCACCAGATTATAGAGAATCTTACTATTCTCTGCCAGGGGGCCACTGGGCTACCCTTTGATCGAGACCAGCGAGGTTCGGTTGCTTTTTTAACCGTAGACAATAATGAGGTTAAATGGGATGTAGATCGCTACGATTATGATATGGAAATAACTACAGATCAATTAGAAAAACGTAAGCCTCCTTTTTACATAAATTTAAAAAATACAATTAAATTTGCATCGATCCGTAATGACCTTTAGGTCATAATTCCTTTGCGTTCAGTCGTAATTTTAGCGACGGAATTTCTATAAAATGTATTACTTCGATCATAGTGCAACCACACCCGTCCAGCCAGCAGTATTGGACTTAATGAATTCATTCCAATCGAATGTGTATGGGAATCCATCCTCAGTCCATTCCCAAGGGAGGAAAGCCCGGTCAATCATCGAAAATGCACGCAAACAGGTGGCACAATCTATTCAAGCCAGTCCAAACCAGATCATTTTTACCAGTGGAGGAACCGAAGCCAATAATCAAGTATTATGGTCCATGGTTCAAAAGGAGACAAAGCATGTTATTTCAAACGTGATTGAACATCCTGCCGTAATAAAGGTGCTCCAATTCTTAGAACCATTTGGATTGGAACATACGTTGGTACCTGTAAATAAAAATGGATTGGTTTCGGTTAAAGATGTAGAAAATGCAATCCTGGATGAAACGGGACTTATTTCTGTCATGTTGGGCAATAATGAAATGGGTACAATTCAACCAGTAAAAGAAATTGTTGAAATGGCACATGAAAAAGGTATTTTAATCCACACTGATGCAGTCCAATGTTTGGGAAAAATGGAAGTAGATGTTTTGGAACTTGATGTTGATTTTTTGAGCCTATCTGCTCACAAATTCTACGGTCCAAAAGGAATTGGGATTCTCTATATTAAGCAGAAGGAAACTTTGTCATCTTTTATGATTGGGGGTAATCAAGAGAGTGGTCTTCGAGCAGGGACAGAAAATGTAGCATCCATTGCTGGTATTGGATTTGCTGCTGAATTAATTACAACAGAACTGGATCAGCATATCGATCAACTAAATCAATTCGAATCACAGTTTAAGTCAGGTCTAAAGGCATTTTTCCCAAACGCTGTTTTTAATGGAGATCCATCTAACACAATTCCCGGTTTAGTAAGCGTTTCTTTCCCTGGACACCGCTCAGATATTCTTTTGGCGAAATTGGACAAGGCAAACATGGCTGTTTCCAGCGGATCAGCTTGTGGTTCCGGTGATGTGAAACCATCCACAGTTTTGTCCGCCATGGGCATAGATGATGATATAAATATATCGACCCTTCGATTTAGCTTCGGTTCTTCCAACACCATAGGACAGGTTGATTCTCTCCTTGCTGAACTTAAATCAATTCTAACAAACAGATGACCCGTATTGCAGTCGGCATGAGCGGCGGTGTGGATAGTGCCGTGGCCGCATCACTGCTTATAGACCAGGGCCATGATGTGGAAGGCCTTTTCATGAAGAATTGGGAAGAAGAATCAGAATATTGCTCTGCTGAACAAGATTACAAAGCTGCGTTGCAAGTCTGTGATGTACTGGGCATTCCCCTCCGTTCTGTGAATTTTGCAAAGGAATATTGGGATCGCGTATTCCAACATTTTTTAGATGAATACAAAAACGGACGTACCCCCAACCCTGATATTCTATGCAATACAGAAATCAAATTCAAAGAATTCCTAAAATATGCCATAGAATTAGGTGCCGATAAAATTGCGACCGGGCATTACGTTCGCAATCGGAAAAGAAAAAGAGAAACACAGCTATTAAAAGGATTGGACACTGGAAAAGATCAAAGTTATTTCCTCTATGGATTGAATCAATACCAGATTTCGAGTGCAGTCTATCCAATAGGTGAACTTGAAAAACCAGATGTTCGAAGACGCGCAAAACAATTAGGATTCGAGAATTATAACAAGAAAGATAGTGTGGGCATCTGCTTTATCGGTGAACGTAATATTAAAGATTTTCTCCAACAATACATTCCAGAAAAGCCAGGTATCATAATCACATCCGATGGAAAAATAGTGGGTGAACATGATGGGCTCATGTATTATACATTAGGACAACGAAAAGGATTGGGGATTGGCGGAGGGTATAGTGATGATGAAAGCGCATGGTATGTTTTGAATAAAGATTTGGTAAATAACGAATTGATTGTTGTCCAGGGCCATGATCATTCTGGGCTGTACCAAAAATGTCTTACGGCATCCGCCGTCCATTGGATCTCAGGAACTGCACCGAACCAGGAAAAATTGAATGCGAAGATCCGATATCGTGCAAAAGATACATCCTGCAAAATTACTGATCTAAATATGAACGAAATATCCGTTAAATTTGATGAAGCACAGTTTGCAATCTCACCGGGACAATCCATAGTCTTTTATGATGGAGATGAGTGTTTAGGGGGTGCTGTAATTGACTCTTCCTCAAACTAATATTTTATAGAAAAAATCAGTGTCTTCTATTTTGGAACAATTATACCTGTATTAAATTCATTAATCTATGAGGCGAGCTTTAAAACCGATTCTTATTAAATTTCTTTTGGCAGGAATGGCCTTTGCCCAGTTTCGTACTGATATTCCTGTCCAATCGTTGCCTACAAACCTTAATGGAGAGTTGGATGCACAACCGTCACTTTCTCTTTTTGATCCTGCCCGGTTCGACATAAGTCATGGTTTCACCATGTCTATGATGTCTATGGGCGGACAATCTGTTTCACTGGCGGGGTTTACAAACCACATTACTTACATGGCCATGGATAATTTAAAGTTAGATGCAAACGTCACTCTGTTTAAAACCCAGATGCCGTTTCAGCAGCAAGGCCCACTCATGGACCAGCTTGATATCGCTTATGATGCGGGCATTACATACCAGCCTACAAAAAATTCGTTTCTGCAACTTCGGTTCCAGAATATTCCACACCCTCAAAGATACCAAACCCATTCACCCTTCAGTCCAAGGTTCATTAAATAAGTGGCCAGAAAAAAAGCCCGGCGCAAAACTAGAAAGAACACATCTCAAAACCTGACCCTGAATGCTGCCATTAGTATTGTTGGTGTTCTATTATTGGGTTTCATTTATTCCTTCTCTCAAAATACCACTCACACAGGTGTTCCCATTGAGGTTACATTTCCCAAAATTGATGACCAGCCCCGGCTTGCTGTGGATGTCTTTGAAAAGAACCCTATTCAAAATATTAAAGTTGAGGTTCTTAATGGCTGTGGTATAAAAGGTATTGCAGCTAAGACAGCAGATTTCCTGCGTCTTTACCAGGTGGATGTCGTTCGTTCAGATAATGCAGACAGGTACGATTATCCCAATACGATTATCATTGGGAGAAATGAAAACTATGAGAGCCTGAAAGTGGTAACTCAATCGTTTGGCATTACCAAGGATAATGATACCAATATCAAACATGAACCAAACGAATCTCTGGGTGTAGATGTAACTGTGATCATCGGGAAGGATATTGCTTCTTTTACTGAAGTTTTTGATTTTATTTCAAATATACAATAAATGTCCGAATCCGAACCGGATTTTATTTCTGATCAACCGCTTCTAAAACAGATCCTAAACCTGGCACTTGAAAAAAAAGCAGTCAGGTTGGTTGTTTTAGATGTGAGAGGCCTTTCATCATTGACAGATTTTTTTGTGATCTGTAATGGCGAATCCGAACCGCAAGTTAAAGCAATCACCGATAATATACGAAAGGGCACGCCACATAAACCCCGCCATCTGGAAGGATATGAAAATCAGAATTGGATTCTAATGGATTATTTTGATATTGTAGTTCATGTATTTAAGCGTGAAGAAAGAGATTACTATGGTCTAGAGCGATTATGGGCCGATGCACCTTTAAAACAGTTCAGAAATGAATCAACTGAAATCACAACTGGCTGAATCCCTATCTTCAGTTTTATCATCTTTGTCATTCCCAAAGAAAGACTATTCCCTCGCGCCGCCGAAACATCAGGAATTTGGAGATCTTAGTTCAAATATTTGCTTAGTGCTTGCTAAGGATTTGAATAAGAATCCAATGGAAATTGGCAAAGCAATAGCCAATGCATTGCTGGTGGATCTGCCCGAGCATATTTCTGATGTTACGGTAACACCACCGGGATTTATCAATTTCAAGATTTTTGAAACGTTCTATCAATCACAGGTTCAAATTATATTAAATAACTCTGATACTTTTGGCAGAGGGAACCAGGGAGTTGGAAAAACAGCGAATGTGGAATTTGTGAGCGCAAATCCGACGGGGCCTCTCACTGTAGGACATGGACGTAATGCTGTCCTGGGTGATACGGTATCAAACATACTGGAATGGCAAGGGTTTGACGTTGTCAGAGAATATTATTTTAATGATGCAGGACGGCAGATGCGGATTTTGGGCCAATCTGTTGAAGCACGTTATTTTGAGATTTTAGGTAAGGTATCTGAATTCCCCGAAGATGGGTACCAAGGCACTTATATCAGGGAAATTGCCCAGACTATCCTTGATGAAAAAAAGGATGGTCTAGCCCCAGGGGATTCAATATTCAAAGAAAAAGCGGAAGAAGTAATCTTTAATGATATTGAGGAATCGTTACTCAACTTGGGCATTCATTTTGATCAATTCACCAATGAAAAAACATTTTACAAAAATGGTGATATCGAAAGATTCCTAGATGAGTTGAGAAAAAAGGATCTCATTTATGAAAAAGAGAGTGCCACTTGGTTCAAAACTACAGCACTGGGGAAAGAAAAGGATCGTGTATATATAAAAAGTACGGGCGAACCCACCTATCGGGTTCCGGATACAGCGTATCATCGTAATAAGATCGATCGTGGCTTTGACCTTATTATAGATGTATTTGGTGCAGACCACGCAGACACCTACCCGGATGTTCTCCTTGCTTTAAATTCATTGGGCTTAAAAACAGACCATATCAAAGTGCTGCTTTACCAGTTTGTAACTTTACTGCGGGACGGGGAAAAAGTAAAAATGTCAACGAGGAAAGCAAACTTTGTTACCCTAGATGATCTTGTGGATGAGGTAGGTGCCGATGTGGTTCGTTACTTTTTCATCATGCGCAGTATAAATACACATCTAGATTTTGATCTGAACCTGGCGGCAGACCAATCTGATGAGAATCCGGTCTTTTATCTCCAGTATGCCCATGCACGAATTTGCAACATTATTAAACGGGCTAGTGAATCTGATTTTGAAATTGGGGATTCATTTGATCCTACCCATCTATCCCATCCAGAAGAATTAAACTTGCTAAAATACATGGTTCGTTTCCCAGAGTTTATGGACCTTGCCTTTGAAAATCTGGAGCCCCAGAATATTGCAAATTATCTCCAGGAATTGTCTGCACGATTTCACAAATTTTACAGCCAGTGCCGAGTCATAACAGAAGACTCAGATCTTTCCAAAGCCAGAATGGGATTGGTTAATGCTGTAAAAATTGTGTTGGGAAATGGACTCAAGGTCCTTGGTATTTCAGCTCCTGAACGCATGTAATGATTGATTTTATTCAATCCGAGGCTTCCTTCTTCATCTTTTGTCTCACAACCTTATTTACCCTGATCAATCCCATTGGAATCGCTCCTCTTCTTCTGGTGATGACAGAGCGATTTTCAAAGCAGGAAAAAATAAACATTGCCTGGAAAGGCTCTTTCACCGCCTTTTTTACTCTTATACTTTTTGCCATCCTGGGATCTTTTATTTTCAATGTCTTTGGCATTACCATCGAAGCATTTCAGATTATGGGTGGAATACTCTTTTTTCGAAATGGATTAAGAATGCTGGAAGTTAAAGTAGGACGTTCGAGAACGACACCAGCAGAGCAGGAAGAGTCTCAGGAAAGCGATGACATTGCAATCAGTCCTATTGGAATCCCACTGATTGCTGGGCCTGGAGCCATAACTGCCGCCATGTTATTATCCAGCCAGACGCCGCAGTATTATAGCTATGTTACACTTGGTTTATCTATATTTTTAGTACTATCCCTTGTATACCTGATTTTGAGAAATGGAGATGTTTTAATGAACGTACTGGGGACAACCGGTATGCGGATTATACAACGGTTAATGGGGTTAATTCTTTTAGTCATTGCAGTGCAGTTTGTTATTAATGGCGCTGTATCTGTAATTAGACCGCTTATATCCCCTTCATTTTAATAAAAGCATCTTTTGTATTCTGGTATCTTGTCCAGCTGTTAACTGGAAAAAATAAATTCCGGTACTGACTTTTTTCCCAAGTTCATTTTTACCATGCCAGGTAAATGTGTTTCTTCCAGCCTGAACTTGACCATAATCAACTGTATTGACGTTTCGTCCCAGCATATCAAAGATTTTTATCTGAACGTTCCTTCTTTCTGGGAGGTCGTACCGGATTGTTGTAACCGGATTGAATGGATTGGGATAATTATTGAAGACAGCAAACTTGTCCGGAAGAATATCCACGTTCAAATAAGAAATGCCTTTGCCTAGTTCAATACCCTTATTATTCAAAAACTGATACTGGACTTTTGCAGAAAAGGTATGGGATTCTGTTTCAGGTATGATCAGTGTTAGGGTTGAATCAAACCCTCTGTAATCTGCCAGAGAGAATTGTACCAAATGGTTTAGTGTATCAAGTGATTGGAATAAAAATGCTTTTCCTGTTGGATTTGCAACAGTCATCTTTTGAATATCTAAATTTGATTCTCCAATCAATATCTCTGCCATGGATGTGGTTTCAGGTATTTTCAAGACAACTTTCCTTCCTTGGGCTTTTACATTTAAGCCGTTTGTTGTTCGTGCAGCATTACCTGTGGTATCAAAGGATAATTTGAAATATTTCCACTGCCACATTTTCGCAAAGGCAGCTAAATCTATCAGGTTTGCATCACCATCTGGTGCAGGACGCACATGGGGCGGATCATCAGAGAATGGGCCCAGATCTGTTTCCGGCCAGGACTGGTTAAATAGAAGTATATCTTCTAATGTAATATCATAATCATAGTTAAGGTCCCCCCATAAATGGCTATAGAAATAGAGCGTATCTGAAACAAAAAGTGAATTGTATGCAAGAGCACTATCAAGATACACAGTTAATGTATCATTACTTGCAAGAGATGTGTTCCATTTAAGAGTAATCACTGAATCAGCGTATGATTCTTCTGTAATCAGATTGGAATCAACACTGGAATGAATTTCCAAATCATAAAAATAAATCAGACGGTTAAACTTTATTGAAATAGTATCATCTCTTAAAACTGATAAAACACCAGATGAATCATTAAAATCGGGTGTAATCTTTATAACTTTTGGTTCTGAATCATCAAAATAAATACCATCAGTATTAATAGTGATAGATTTATTACTGGCAGAATCAATGGCCCTTAAATAAGTGTAGTATAATGTATCTCTTTCTAAATCTAATCCATCCAAGGTCATGCTTTCTGTACTGTCTGTGTGGTACCAGTCTTGGATGTTTGTTGTATCATCATTTGTGCCGACGGCCAATTCATAATAATTGATTCCTACATTATCAGAAAATCCGTTCCATGTATATTCTAAGGATGTGGAATCTGGGGTGTAATCCATCTCAAGTATCCATTGACCATCATTTATAATACCCGTGGCAGGTCGTTCTGTATCAATATAAACACCATTTCCTCTGATAGTATCCGATAGATTTCCTGATGAATCTCGGACAAAAACACCACCAAAATATATACCATCGTTCGCTAGACTTAAACCACCCAAACCTGCTAATGGATCATTACCTGAAAGAGTCCAACCTATTATATCAGTTGTATTTGAATCGGTTCCCAGCGCTATAAAAGCATCTCGAATACCGGAAATATTGTCACTATGATTCCAATATAATGTTATGGAATCAGAACTATTATAGTAGTCGATGTCTTCTCCACTCCGACCTTCAAGTAAATCAGATATAATTGGGGATGTTAGATCTATATTCACTGAACTGCCATCTGTAGATTCTGAAATTGGATTTCCTTCATTCCCAGCAGAATCTGAAAAAGTTATAGAAAATGGAAGAAGGCCCTCAAGGTCATTCTCATTAATTGACCTTGATGCAATCCAGATTGAACCTGTGTTTTCAGAACTGGGCTGTAGCGTATCTAAAAACATAACAGTTACTGGGGATGAGAGACCTTCACTGCTCATAAATTCCAGGGATATATTATTTAAAACTGTTGCCCAATTTGTATCCAATGCATTATCAGAATAGATATTGACATTGGTTAATGATGGAAAGGTTTCATCTATATGAAAAATTGTGTTGTCCGAGCTCCCCATTGTCTCATTCCCCGCCTTATCACGGGCCAAGGCAGTAAACTCTGCATTTTCGTCTTCAGCAAACCCATCTGATTCAGTAATATTAATAGATTTAAAGCCTCCCAGGTCCATACTGTCAATCGGCACAGCATCCCCTAAAGGTGTAAAATCACCAGAATCAAACCGTACTTGGGGTTGGTACACCCCGCCTATTAATGTTTCATCATTTTCAGGAACGGGTATTTTCAAAACAACTGTATCATTGGTGGCATTCCAATAACCTGCTACAACCGTACCGCCTGAAACGTATACCGTATCTATCTCAAAATCTGCAGGAGGTGTCATATCAAATAAGATACTGGAACCATCGGTTGTTGTTTCAACCGTGTCTCCCACATTTCCCACCAGATCAGAAAATCCAATTTCAAAGGAGATATACCCTTCATCTTCCGTTCCGTCAAGGGTACGCCAAGAGCGAGTAGTGTCTCCAGTTTCAAATGTTGTATCGGCTGTGAATCCTGCAATGGTCACAACCTGTGTAAAAAGAGATTCATTAGAAATAAAATCTAAAATTAACCTATCCCCTACAACCGCTAATTCAGGATTTACTTCATTGGTAGAATAAAAAGAAACCAAGTCTAAAAAAGGCAGTATACCATCAAACCGAATCCAACTTCCATCTGTGGTTGTATCAATAGCATTTATATTATCAACCAAATTTCCTGCAGTATCACTGAAAGAAATGTTAAAAAACACAGTTGTATCTATATCCATATCTGATTCCTGAAAAACATAGGTTGCGACCCAGCTTTGATTATTTCCGGTATGGAGGGCATTACTGTTAAAAATCTGAACTACGATTGAATCCAAACCTTCAGATGCTGTAAATGTTAATGTATCTGTATCTCCTACTTTAGCTAGACTGTCTGCTATCGTATTATTCGATTTTTGATTTACATATATCAAAATGGGTGTAGTTTGATCAATATGGAGTATAGTGGCACTTTCAGAACTGATGGTAATATTCCCAGCTTTATCCCACATCAAGGCCCGGAATGTGGCATTTCCATCTTCAATGAAATCATCCAAATCTTCGAAATCTGTAGCTGAAACAGTAACTGATTTATAGCTGTTCAAATCTTCTTCATCAATAAGCACAGTATCCCCAAGAATATCGTACGTGTCTCCAAATGATGCTTCAAGCTGAATCCCGCCGCCGTTCACCAGTGTTACATCATCTGCAATTGGGACAATAACAATTAAATACTGATTTGATGAATTCCAGTATCCCGATACTTCTATACCGCTATTATCTCCACTAGAAACCACGTTGCCTAGAGTAAAATCAGCAGGTGGTGTCATATCAAATAAAACAGTACTGCCATTGGTTGTTTCTGATGCTGGATCTCCGGTATTTCCAACCCAGTCTTCAATATCATATATATTAAATGGAATAAATCCTTCTGTTTCCGCTCCCGTCAAACCATACACTGCAGTATATGAATTATCTGATCCAAATATTCGGTCAGGTGAATTTCCTGCAATGGTGATTTCTACAGTCCGCAGTACTTCGCTGGTAATATAGTTTAAATACAATGAGTCACCAGGAATACAAACTGCTGTATCATTAGTATTGTTGCTGAAAAAGATTATTGATGGTATTGTAGGGGGTGACCCATCAAACCGGACCACAGAACCATCCTGGGTTTCTGCGAGAGAACCGGATTCATTTCCAGCAGAATCTGTCATTGAAAGGGCGAAGGAAACCCAGCCATC
>Ga0208765_1000499_pt1 | contig 25943 bp, 26 predicted proteins | sample ETNtaG_2_FD_185783 | JGI IMG/M metagenome (GOLD analysis project Ga0208765, IMG submission 185783) | Marine microbial and viral communities from oxygen minimum zone, Eastern Pacific Ocean - ETNP201406SV203 (SPAdes) (version 2) | ecosystem: Environmental > Aquatic > Marine > Oceanic ...
TTTCTGAAATAAGTCGGCCTTATGAACCTGAGTTTATCCAGAATTTTGAAATTGGATTAAAGCATGTCACCGATAAATATCGAACACAGTTATCAGTATTTTATGGTCAGCGAAAAGATCAGCAAGTGTCTGTATCCAGCCAGCAGGTTGAAGGTGATCCTAATAGTTTTCTTTATTATACCGGCAATACCGGGTCTGGAACGATTCAAGGATTCGAATGGGAGAATATGCTTAATGTTTCATCGAATTTCAGTATGGATGCGTCACTAGGATATTTAAAAACATGGGTGGATAAATTTATCTATTTTGCATCAGAAGGTGTGGAAACATCTGGCGGTGATCGAGAAGCGGCGATGTCACCAGTAATAACAGGATCATTAAGACTTAATTATTCCAATGACTCAGGCATATTTGGATCAGTAAGGAGCAGTTATAAAAGTGGGTATTTTTATTCTGATAGTCATAATGAAAAGGCAAAGCCATATACTTTAATAAACCTGGTATTAGGTAAAGCATTTGGAAAAACCACGACAAAGATATGGATAAGAAATGCTTTCGATGAACGGTTTTCAACCCGTGGTTTCTACTTCGGGCTTATACCACCTAACTATCCAGTCCAACTGTGGAAGAGTTACGGTGATCCAAGGCAGATCGGTGTATCCATGGATTACAATTTTTGGTATTAAGTACCTTTAATGGATATATTTTTCACAGTTACTTTTTGAGAGAAGAATAGCTAATTTAATAGGCTGTTTTCGTATAAGATACTCATGTTTGGACACATAACAGAACGGTTTCAAACTATTCTCCGAAATGTTCGTGGTTTAGGAAAAATAACGGACAGGAATATCAATGACACTGTTCGGGAAGTTCGTAGGGCGTTGTTAGACGCGGATGTAAACTTCAAGGTTGCCAAATCTTTTGTAGAAGTTGTAGCAGAAAAAGCTCAGGGTACAAAAGTTTTGAAATCTGTGAAACCGGGTCAGCAATTTGTCAAAATTATTCGCGATGAATTGGTTGCGCTCCTCGGAACCGAACCTGAAAACTTAGACCTGAAAAGTCAGCCAGCTGTAATTTTACTTGCAGGGCTTCAGGGTGCGGGAAAAACGACTACTGCCGGGAAACTGGCCTTGCGGTTGAAACAATCGGGAAAATCGGTTCTGTTGGCAGCAGCAGATGTGTACAGGCCCGCAGCTATCCAGCAATTGGTTACAGTAGGTAAACAGGCTGGAGTTGCGGTCTACGAAGATGGTATAAAGGACCCGTTGGCAATTTGCAAGCGGGCCATTGAAGAAGCACGATCTTTGAAAAATGATGTTGTAATATTGGATACGGCTGGGCGGCTTCATGTGGATGGCGAAATGATGACCGAAGTCCAGGAGATTTCTGATGGAACGAGTCCTGACGAGATCCTTTTTGTTGCAGATGGTATGACGGGGCAAGACGCTGTGAAATCGGCACTGGCGTTTCATGAAGCATTACCCCTGAGCGGTGTGATTTTGACAAAAATGGATGGAGATGCCAGGGGTGGTGCCGCCGTTTCTATTCGAAACGTTACGGGTATACCAATCAAGTTTGTTGGGACATCGGAAGCCATGGATGGTCTTGATGTTTTTGATCCAAAAAGGATTGCTGATCGAATTCTGGGATTTGGTGATACAGTGTCCTTAGTGGAAAAAGCCCAAGGTGTCTTAGATGAAAAAAAGGCAGATGTATTCCAGAAAAAGATCGCAAAGAATACCTTTGATCTGGATGATTTCAGACTTCAGTTACAGCAGATCAAACAGATGGGTTCTATGAACCAAGTGTTGAGTATGATGCCGGGCATGAACTCTAAAGCTTTAAAACAATTGAATATGGATGATCGCCAGGTTGGTTGGACTGAAGCGATTATCAATTCCATGACACTGGATGAAAGGCAAAAGCCAGAAAGTATCGATGGCAGCCGCCGATCACGAATCGCAAAAGGAAGTGGTCGTCCAGTTCAGGAAGTAAATGCTTTGCTGAATCAATTTTATCAAATGAAAAAAATGATAAAGAAAATGGGAAAAATAAAACAAATGAAACTTCCTGGAATGGGAAGTTTTGGAAGACTTTAATTGAAGGAGTTATACATTGGCGACGAAAATTAGACTGAAACGTATAGGACGTCGAAACAGTCCCTTTTATAGAATGGTTGCAATGGATTCACGAAATCGCCGTGACGGTGCGGCAATTGAAGAATTGGGTTGGTACAATCCAATTGATGCAGATCATTCATACGATCTAAAAGATGAAAGAATCCTGCATTGGCTCAAAGATGGAGCTGAGCCTTCTGAAGCTGCACATAAGCTACTGCGTCGTGCGGGAATTGCTCATAGGTGGCATCTCATAAAACAAGGTTTGGACGAAGCCCAGATTGATAAAGAGATGAAAAAATGGGAATTGAACCGGAATGATGTGATTAAAGCTCGTTCTGAGCGAAAAGAAAAGAAGGCAGAAGAAAAAGTAAAAGCCGCCACCGTTGAAGCAGAAGCGCAGGCTAAAGAAGCTGTAGATACAGCACCAGCAGAAGCGACTGCTCCCGAAGAAACACCAGCTGAAGAGTCGACCGACGAAGTGATTGCAGACGATGCACAGGAAGAAGTAGCTGAAGAAGCAACACCTGAAGAAACCCCTGCTGATGAGGCAGATGTAGTGACAGATTCTAAAGAGTCATCAGATGATGTTAAAGAAGAAGAATCCCCTGATGAAGTAGAAGTCAATGAAGAGCAGGCTGATGATACTGCAGGGGAAGAAGCACCCACTGATGAATCATCAGAAGAAGGTGAAGAATCTCCCGCTGAAGAACCTGAAAAAGAAGAATCGGTAGAAGAAAATATTGAATCATCGGCTGCAATAGAAGATTCGGATGACACTCCTGCCGATGAAGAAGATGCTTCTGAAGAAGAATAAGAATTATGCCATATTTTATTAGTCAGTTAGAAACATGGAGGATGCTATGTTAGAGTTCATTGAACAGGCAATAAAACTCCTGGTTGACAAACCGGATGAAGTGAATGTTGATATTGTTGAAACGGAGCAACGGCTTATCTATGAGTTAACCGTGGGTGAAGGTGATTATGGCAAAGTGATCGGGAAACAAGGACGGAATATTTCCGCATTGCGAACGCTTGTTTTTGCCATTAATGCAAAAGAAGGCGGAAAACGAGCAAGGCTGGACGTTATTGACTAAATGAAAAACCGGTTACATCCCATTGCGACCATCATGACAACATCTGGCTTCCAGGGTGATGTACGGTTGCGTCCACTATCACGATATTTTGATGAATACATCAAAGAAAGAAGACTAATGCTTGGATATTCACCGGATCATTCTGAAGATCTTAGTCTAGAACTAATTTCAGGCATGGGAAAGAAACGACGGTTTAAGTTTCATGGGGTTGATACGGTTAATGAAGCAGAAAAAATAGTGGGTCAAACCATTTTTATTGAAGCAGGGATTAATGACCAGATCACCATGATCAGTAAACACCTGCTAGGTTATGAAGTTATAACGGATTCAGGCAGTGTAGTTGGAATCCTGAAAGATGTGATGTGGCTTCCCAGCAGTGATGTTTATGTTGTTAATAACGGAAATGATGAATATTTGATTCCAATTATTCCCGAGGTGGTAAAAGGTGTGGATCACGATCAGGGTACTATTGTGATAGTGTCTATGGACGGTTTGCTGGATTGATACAGATTGCTGTCATAACACCGGTTCCGGACGTTATTGACACCTTGATTCAAAACAGCATGCTTAGAAAGGCGGTGGAGAAACGTGTGGTTGAATTGCACACGGTTAACATCAGGGAATTTGGAATCGGAAATTACAGGCAGATTGATGACACTCCTTTTGGCGGTGGAAGTGGGATGGTGATGATGGCTGAACCACTGTTTAAAGCTTTTGATAAAGCAACAGATTTGGTGGGCGGTACTGATAATATTAGAGTGGTTTATCCTTCGCCCCAAGGTAAGACCTGGGACCAAAAGTCTGCAGAAGACATGAGTAAGCAGAAAAAGATAATTATGATTTGCGGGCATTACAAAGGGATAGATGAGCGAGTGATTGAAAAATATGTTACAGATGAATATTCCATAGGCGATTTTGTCATGACCAGTGGAGAAATACCCGCTATGGTCATGCTGGACAGTATTGTAAGGCTTATCCCCGGAACATTGAATACGCTGGATTCTGCTTTGTCAGATACGTTCACGCAAGGTCTTTTGGATCATCCTCATTATACACAGCCTCGAATGGTTGAAGAAATGCCTGTGCCAGAGATACTGCTTGGTGGGCATCACGAAAAAATTGAATCCTGGAGGCAGGATCAAAGAGAGAGACGGACCAAAGATAAAAGACCGGATCTCTGGAGAAAATATACTAAAATGAAAGAATCGGAGAAAAACAATGGATAAGCTTAAAGAGGCAACAAAAGAATTTTTAAAGTCTGATATCCCAGAATTTGATTCGGGTGATACGGTCGCTGTAGATGTAAAGGTTCGCGAAGGCAATAAGGAACGGGTTCAACGCTATGAAGGTGTTGTGATCTCTCGGCATGGCAAAAAAAGCCTGGATGCTTCATTTACAGTTCGAAAGGTTACGAATGGTGTAGGCGTGGAACGTATTTTCCCTCTGCACTCACCTATGATTGCATCTATCGATGTAAAACGCCGTGGTAAAGTTCGTAGAGCAAAACTGAATTACCTGAGAAATGTGACCGGATCAAAGGCTGCACGGATCGAAGAAAAACGATAAAACCAAACCAGCAAATATTAAAGCCCCTCTGTAAATACACATTTACAGTAGGGGCTTTTTAATTATGCATAAAGAAAATAATATCATTCTAGTGGTAACTGCCTTTTCGCATTTGGCAGTCCATGCTCAAATGATGGTTTTTCCCACACTGTTATTATTATTCCACAAGGAATTTGGCCTGGGCATGGATACCCTGGGTATCATGGCTACAGTGGGTGCATTCATGTTTGGACTCGGGGCCATTCCTGCAGGATTTCTTGAAGGGAAATTGGGTGGAAGAACCCTCCTTCTCATTTACCAGGTTGGCTCAGCCATTGGAGGACTATTGATTGTTCTAGCCAGTGGCCCAGTTCAGATGACTATAGGGCTGGGAATTTTGGGACTTTCATCAAGTATTTACCATCCAGCAGGTCTCACAATTTTGTCCCGACAGCTCATTCGTTTAAGCAGGGGTTTGGCCATCCATGGAATCGCAGGTTCAACCGGATTAGCGTTGGGGCCTCTAATGGCGGGTTTAGCGGCAGAATTTGGATCATGGCAAGTGTCATACCTCATCTGGGTTATGTTGCAGGTTGTACTTGCTTTAATTACCTTTTTGTTTATTCATAAGCAGGATCAGCCAAAGGACATGCAGGATGTTCAATCTTTAACCACCGCTAATAAACCTTCAATGATTCTTTATTATGTTATGGCGATTACACTGGGATTCTCATTTGGTGGTTTTACAACGTATATGCCAAGCCTCTTCGGTATGCAGAACGAGGGAATTTTTAAAGTGTTCCCTGTGACATTGAGGGCGGGATTTTTTACAACGCTGGTTTTTCTCAGTGGTATAGTAGGGCAGACGATAGGAGGATTTCTTGGGGATAAGTATAACAGAGCAAATTTATTATGGATCATTATTATTGTAAATATTCCCTTTATGTCATTGATGGGATATACAGATGGGTGGTTATTATTTCTCTCTAGTATTGCCCTAGGCATTGTTTATTTTTTAAATCAGCCTGTTTCAAATGCGCTTTTGGCTGATCTGACACCAAGTTCCCATCGTGGAATTGGCTATGGTATCTCCTTTTTCTTAAGTTTCGGTATTGGCGGTATAGCCCCAGCCGTGAGCGGTTGGATTACAGAACACTATGCAATAGAAATGGTATTTCCTGTAATGGCAGCCAGTTTATTGCCAGGTGTTGGTGCAGGATGGTTATTAATTCAACGCCTGAAGAATCAAACTGCTTGAACTAAAAGCTGAGTGGTTAGAAGTTTAACAAGGCTATGAAGAAAACATCCTTAAAAGACCTGCCTTCAGTTTATCAAGTATTACTTGAAATAAAAGATGATATATCCCTTAATAAAAATTATTTAAAGTTTATAATTAATAAAGAATTGGACAAGATTCGAGGTGAGATTAAAAAAGGAGAAATTTCAAAATCTCCCCAACAGTTACTTGTATATATCATAGACCGAGTCTTGATTGAATCTGCTCCCAAGCTGGTGAACATTATTAATGGAACTGGAATCGTTTTACATACGGGATTTGGCCGGGCGCCTTTTAATGGTCGTGCTTTGAAGGGTATAGCCGATCGTTTGGAAGGGTATGTGAATCTGGAATTTGATCTACCGACAGGAAAGCGAGGTGACCGACAGGACCATATCCGGGATCATTTAAGTACCCTTTGCGGAAGTGAATCTGCCTTAGCAGTGAATAACAATGCAGCCGCTGTCATGCTTGCAATTAATGAAATTGCCCAAGGCGGTGAGGTCATTGTCTCCCGGGGGCAATTAGTTGAGATTGGTGGTTCATTCAGAATCCCAGATATCATTGAAAAAAGTGGTGCAATCCTTAAAGAGGTGGGTACAACAAACAGAACACATAGTAAGGATTATGAAAAGGCCATTTCTAGTAAGACGAAACTGATCCTATGGGTGCACACCAGTAACTATGTTGTCAGAGGGTTTACAAGGTCTGTACCGATATCCGAATTAGTCGCACTGGGCAATAAACATAAGATCCCTGTTATGGTGGATTGGGGAAGTGGTGCTTTACTGGACATGAACTCGTTAAACCTGGCAGATGAAATACCAGTAAAAATAATCATGGAAAATAATCCAGATTTGCTCACCTTTTCAGGAGATAAACTCATTGGTGGTCCTCAGTCTGGTTTAGTTGTAGGTAAAAAGAAATGGATCAACACATTGCAGAATAATCCTCTTTATCGTGTTCTCCGCTGCGATAAAATCACAATTGGCTTATTAGAAGAGACACTCAGGTCTTACCGGTCGGATTCTTTTACAAAAGATCATTTATCTTTAAGTATGCTTACGACATCGAGGAGAATCCTGAAAAACCGCGGACAGAGAATCTTGGATTTTCAGAAAAGGAAAAAGATTAGGGATCTGGGCATAAAACTTGTTGAGTCAGAGGTAGAAGCAGGGAGTGGATCGCTTCCAGAAGATAAAATAGAAAGTATGGCACTCTCTTTTAAACCCAAGTTGATGAAAATCACTGAATTGGCTGGAGGGTTCCGGTGTGGCCCCATCCCTGTGGTAGGCTATACGTCAGGAAATACATTTTATATTGATTTAAAAGCGGTACTTCCCGACCAAATTAATCTATTAGCTAAGGCCATAGACGAGGTGTAAGGTGCCACAGGTTGTGGTTGGAACAGCAGGTCATATTGACCATGGGAAAACATCGCTGGTCAAGGCATTAACTGGAACAGACACAGACCGTTTATTGGAAGAAAAAGAACGGGGAATGACCATCGATCTTGGTTTTGCATATCTTAATGAATCCATTACACTGATTGATGTTCCTGGGCATGAAAAATTTATCCGTAATATGGCAGCAGGGGCTGCAAATATACATTACGGATTATTAGTGGTTGCTGCGGATGACGGAGTAATGCCCCAGACGAGGGAACACCTGGATATCTTAACCCTTCTTGGCGTGAATAGGGGATGGGTGGCACTGACCAAAACTGACCTTGTACAAGACTCGGATTGGATTGATTTAGTCGAATTGGATATTCAGGAATTATTGGAAGACAGGGGTTTCGATTCGTTATCTCTAACACGGATCAATAATTTGACGGGCGATGGTGTTGAATCCTTAAAATCCGATATTATTTCCTTGGCTGTTGATAAACAGTTTAATTCTATGTCAGAAAATTTCCGGATGAATGTGGATCGTGTTTTTACTAAAACCGGCTTCGGGACGGTGGTGACCGGCACAGTTCTCAACGGATCAGCAAAAGCTGGAGATGAAATTGAAATTCTACCCTCCCAGTCAAGGGTAAAAATAAGAGGGTTGCAATCCCACGGTGGTTCTGCCAGAACGGTCCAATCTGGGGATAGAGCTGCTCTTAATCTTGCACATACAAAACCATCTGAATTACAAAGAGGAACAGCATTGTGTACATCCCATTTATTGCAACCGACCAGACGTATAATTGCCTATCTTACTATGATACAGTCGACAGACTGGATCGTAAAAAATAAACAGCGGTTGAGGTTCCATTTTGGAACATCTGAAGTTTTGGGCAGGGTAACAACCTGTGGGTCAAAAAAACTGGAAAAAGGACATTCGGGAAATCTTATTTTGGACCTTGAATTATCCATCGCTGTTGCCATGGATGACCGGTTTGTTATTCGGTCTTATTCTCCAATGGAGACCATTGCAGGTGGAATTGTGCTGGATCCCAATCCCAGCGGCACATGGTCTGCAATGCGGGAACTAGCTCGTACAATACCTGTTGATCCAAAAGAGCGCTTTGGCTATCTGGTTAGTCATCATTGGAAAAAGCCTAATTCAACCGGGAGATGGAAATCGTTATTCTTCAATTCCAGTGAGCAAATTGATAAATGGCAGGATGAACTTGAGATTATTAAAACCAGTAAAGGATTTCTGTTTTCGAAAAAAGGGGCAGAAAACGCGCAGGATGAATTACAATCATTTTTTAATCAATCCTATGCGAGCAACCCTTTCAGACCCGTTATAACTGCTGATGCGATCAAGACTTCTCTAAAGTGGTCGGAAGCCTGGTTTGAAATCATGGTAAAAAAAATGCTGAAGACTGGAATTCTTATAGGAGAAAAAGGAGGATATGCATTATCTGGATATACGCCCGAGTTTTCTCAAAAAGATCTTGATGAGTTATCAAGGGTAGAAACAATCATGAACCAATCTGGATCTGAGCCTATTTTATTCAGGGAAATCACAGAACTATGCGGGCATAATCCTAAACGGGTAGGGGATCTTATCCATATACTTATGGAACAGGGAAAGGTTCAGGGTCTTGGCAGCAATTTCTATTTGCACCACACCAATCTTAAGTCATTACTTCATGATATCCGCACATTTTTTAAAACAAATCATACCTTAACTGTTGCAGATTTTAAAAATTTGACTGGCCTGTCCCGTAAGACAGCAATCCCCCTCCTCGAGTATTTAGACAAGAATCAATTTACAATAAGACAAGAAAATATTCGAATTATAGGAGATGCATTGAATGGGTAAGACAGTGGTGGCTAATACGCCCGTTATGAAACAATTCCTGGATATCAAATCTAAGTATAAGGATGCACTCGTTTTATTTCGTATGGGTGATTTCTATGAAACCTTTTTAGAAGATGCAATCATTACATCCAAAATACTGGGTATTGTTTTAACCAAACGTGCTAATGGTAAGGCTGCTAATGTAGATTTGGCTGGATTCCCCTACCATGCTTTGGATACGTATTTATCAAAACTGGTAAAAGCAGGTCATCGTGTTGCTATTTGCGAACAGGTAGAAGATCCAAAACTGGCGAAGGGTATTGTAAAACGTGATGTTATCGAAGTCGTCACCCCAGGAACGCTTACAAGCGATCAAACGTTAAACAATAAATCTAACCGTTATATAGGCTCTATCCACAGTCAGAAAGATCACGCTGGTTTTGCTTTTTTAGATTCATCTACTGGAGAATTCCATCTAGGAGAATGCAAAATCAACCAATTAAAAAATTCTATATTAAAATTTTTCCCCCAAGAGATCATTCTAGCAAATGGTATTGTTTATTCTACTTCAGACTGGTATCTCGAATTTCAGCCATTTATAACCCACATTGATGAATGGATTTATGATTACAACACGGCCTATAGAGAACTGATCGGGCATTTTGGAGTGAAATCACTGAAGGGTTTTGGGTGTGATGAAATGTCATCAGGCATTTGCGCAGCCGGGGCTCTTATGAATCATATTAAGTCAAATTTATCATCTTCTCTAGATCATGTATCAAAACTCTCACCTGTGATCCAAGATGGTTTTATGGGATTGGACGGGTTTACAATAAAAAACCTGGAAATATTTCAATCCCTTTCGTCCCAAGGGACCCATGGAACGTTGGTGGATTGCATTGACAGTACACACACTGCCGGCGGTGGCCGACTTTTGAGACGGTGGCTATTCCATCCATTAACAGATATTAGAAAATTGAATTCCCGTCTCAACATGGTGGAGGCATTCACGGAACATCCTCGGGTACTTAAATCAATTCAAAACTCTTTATCCCATACATCGGATATTCAACGGGTCCTTGGAAAGATTAATCAGGGGAAAGCATCTCCCAGGGATGTTGTCGCTCTGTCTTCTACTCTTTCGAATATTCCACAGTGGAAGACAACATTAGTTGCATCAGAGAACATTCACTTAACCAAGTTGTCGAAATCGTTCACGAACACAAATCACATTGTAGAAAAAGTAAGCGAATCGTTAAATGAAACTCCGCCATCCCAAATCAGCCAGGGAAACGTGATCTGTGCTGGGATTGATTCTGAACTTGATGAAATACGCACACTCCTGGCAACCGGTAAGGCATGGATTGATAGCTTCCAGAGTTCCATGAGGAAAGAGTTGGATATTCCAAAACTAAAAGTAGGATTCAATAAGGTTTTTGGCTATTTCATTGAAGTAACGAAGGTTCATCAAGAGAAGGTTCCTGAATCCTTTATCCGAAAGCAGACGCTGGTGAATTCGGAACGATACATCACAGAGGAATTAAAGGCATATGAAGAAAAAGTTTTAAATGCTGAAGAAAAGATACTTGCAATTGAAACACGCATTTTTTCTGAAGTCTGCCAGTTTATCCTTTCTTCAATAAAAGATATCCAAACAAACGCTATAGCAATGAATCAGCTGGACCTGATCGCTGGATTTGCAGCTCTTGCATTAAAAAATAATTATGTAAAACCTGCATTATCAAATAAATATCTTTTGGATATAAAAAGGGGGCGACACCCCGTAGTAGAACAGTTACTTCCAGCAACAGAGAAGTTCATACCTAATGATCTTTCGATGAATTCACAAACAAATCAGATCCATCTGCTCACAGGCCCAAATATGGCAGGGAAATCAACCTATCTTCGGCAGGTAGGCCTGATTACGCTTATGGCCCAGATCGGAAGTTTTGTACCGGCAAAAACGGCAAAGATTGGTATTGTGGATCGTTTATTTACTAGGGTCGGTGCAAGTGATAACCTGGCAGGTGGCGAAAGCACTTTTCTGGTAGAGATGAATGAAGCAGCCAATATATTAAACAATGCAACAGATAGAAGCCTGATCCTACTGGATGAGATTGGACGTGGTACAGCCACGTTTGATGGGTTATCGCTGGCATGGGCTATCACCGAATATCTCCACAATGCTGATGGATTAGCCGCCCGGACGCTTTTTGCTACCCACTATCATGAATTAACGGATTTGGAAACGACCTTGGATCGCTTGGAAAATCACCATGTTGAGGTAAAAGAATTTGGAGACACAATTGTGTTCCTGAGATCCGTGGCTAAGGGGCCAGGCGATAAAAGTTATGGTATCCACGTGGCAAAAATGGCTGGACTGCCAAATACTGTAATACATCGTGCATCTGAAATTCTGAACCATCATATTGAGCAATCTGTGAAAGGTGGAACTTCTGCGCCTCCAGAAACGTCAAACCAATTGACATTTTTTCAGGAACAAGAATTAAAATTGCGCAAACGATTAAATGAAATAGATGTGAATTCTATGACACCCTTGGAAGCACTCAGATCTCTGGATGAACTTAAAAAAGAACACGGTTTATAGGATATTATCACTACTTTGTTCCCTTAGCATCCTGTTCGGGGAAGGAGTTTGGGTCTTTTATGGGTGGGAATTATTTGAACATGTGACGGATGCAAGAACAGCATCCTTAGGACGCGCTACAACTGCATATCAGTTCAAATCATCAACAGCGTCTCTTGTTAATCCTGCATTTTCATCGGAACCTATCCAAAATATTTCTATTACACACCAATCCCGTTTTGCAGGTATTGTGAATAGTGATCTAATCGGGTTTCAATTGGAACGCAATGAGAATCCTATGCATCTGAACTTTCTTTATGAAGGAGTAGGCCAGATTCCTGATACTCGGTCCATGTTGCTGGACTGGGGCCAAGATGGACAATTTGGAACAAATGATCCAGGAGAAGGCAATGGTGTCTTAGATGAGGGTGAACGGCTGGATAAGGATCAACTCCGGTATTTCAGCCAGCATCAGATAGGTTTTCATGGTGCAGTGATAAGAATGGTTCAAGGGTTACCAATTGGCATTGGATTTAAGGTGCTTTCTTATTCACTTGATGATCATTTTGCGCTTGGCATTGGTCTGGATTTGGGATTCAAAAAAAGGATAAAAAAAACAAACATGGGAATTGTACTAAGGAATATGCCTGCATCAGGATTGATCTGGGATAGTGGTACTGTGGAAGGTACAGTGTCTTCAATAGCCATAGGAGCTCACCATCCGTTCATGCACATAAAGATACCTTCTTTTGTGTTACACTCCATGATTAACGTGAATGGAACTATATCAAATCGTCATTTAGATTCACAATTGAGATTTGGTTCCCTATCGCTGGATGGTTCAATGGGCCTTGAAGGGATATACAAAGATAAGTTATCCATTAGAATGGGAAGAAATTCAGTCAACAATTCAACGGGTGGTTTGGGAGTGAAATGGGACGGATTTGAGGTCGATTATGCATTCCTTACTTCGAATATAAGCAGTGAGATGGGAAATCATCATCTCATATCTTTAACCCTTTCCCTGGATTGGATACTGTCCAGGGTCTTGGGTATGCATCAGGATTGATCATCCTTTTAAAATAAAAGAATAATTCACCCTTTCAGTCTTTGATAATATTCTCGTAAGTCTCTAATTTCACCGGCTTTACCCCTAAAATATGGAATGATTAAAAGTATGACAGGATTTGGCCGCGGATCAGGTGGCCGCGGTCCCAATAAAATAGACGTGGAAATTCGCTCGGTCAATTCAAGGTTTCTTGAAATGAAATTTCGTGGGATTACCCTGGATCCAGGCACTGAGCAAAAGATTAGAGCCCTATTGGAAAAATCGATCCAAAGGGGCAATGCACAGGTACGGGTAGAATTAAATGTATCCCCGGACAATCAAAAATTGAGTTTTAATAAAAACCGGTTTGAAATGATTCAGGATGTAATGAAAAAGATCCATGTCAGTTACGGACAGCGTATGAGTCTGAGTGATATTATTTCCACTCATGATCTCCTAAAGGCAGACGAACCGGACTCTATCAATCAGAGTGTGATTTTTAAAGCGGTTGAACATGCGTTAAATCAGCTTAATGAAATGCGAGAAAAAGAAGGAAAACAAATTCAGGATGATATTTTGAAGCGCATAAAAAATCTGCAAAACGCTATTGATTCAGCAGAACATATCTCAGGAAATTTTAAAGCTGAAAAACAGGCGCAATTACAGGAGAAAATTTCCGAATTATTGAATGGAGAGTCTCTAGATGAATCTAGACTGATACAGGAAGTAGCATACCTAGCTGATCGTGCAGATGTGACAGAAGAAATTGTACGATGTAGAAGTCATTTTGATCAACTTCATTCCTACCTAGACCGAGAAGACCCTGTGGGGAAACGGATTAATTTTCTCATTCAGGAAATTGGACGTGAGATAAATACGATAGGTTCTAAAAGCCCTCAAACAGATGTAACGAACCATGTGATTGAAATGAAAGGTGAGCTGGAAAAAATTCGTGAACAAGCTCAAAACATTTTATAGTGAAGCATTTAATCGCAATATCAGCCCCATCCGGCTCAGGTAAAACAACTCTGTGCAAAGCATTACAAGATGTTATGTCTGAAATAGAATGGTCTGTCTCCTATACCACTCGTGAAAGGAGAAGTATGGAAAATAATGGTGTGGATTATAATTTTATATCATCTGATGAATTTGAGGAACTTATCATCCAAGAACATCTAGCTGAATGGGAGAATGTCCATGGTTTTTATTATGGGACTTCAAAAGCCATTCTAAAAAATGCAATAGACAGTGGAAGGATGCTTTTAATGGAAATGGATGTTAAAGGATCTATGCGCATCAAAAAGTTATATCCTGATGACACATTTTCTATTTTTATTATACCGCCCAGTATTGGACATCTGAGAGAGAGGTTAATAAAACGGGGCACAGACTCGGAAAAGCGTATAGAAATACGATTACAAAGATTCCAGCAGGAAATGGAATATAAAGATAGGTTTGACCACGTAATGATCAATGAAGATCTAGATGTGGCAAAAACAGAATTAATTGAAATAATAAATGAATTAAAAGAAGGAGTACTCAATGGGACTTAAAACCATACCGTTTCGCGAAATAGAAGAAAAGGCTGAAAACATGTACGAAGCTGTAGCAGCTATGTCTGGCCAGGCCCGTTTTGAGCTACAGGAACGGATCCTGAGCAAGGCTATCATGGAGCACCAGGAAGAAGACTTGGATGTCTTTGATGAAGTGGAAGAGCTATCACCAGAGACATATGAGGAGAAGGAAAAGGTTACCACGATTGCAATTGAAAAATTTCTTAATGGTGATGTAAAATGGAGAAAAATAAATTTAGAATAATCATGGGTGTCAATATGGCAATTCAGACTTATCTTAGGCAATATCAGGCATTGTTTGGAAATGAATTGTACGTTTCAAAAGATCAAGCAAAAAAAAATCTAGATCAAACTCCTAATACGTTAGTATCTGGAAACCGGGATGATCTAGAACAGTTTAAAATTTCCATCTGCATTTGTCAGGAATGCCCGCTTGGTAAAACCCGTACGAATTTTGTTTTTGGTGTGGGGGATCCGAATGCAGATCTTATGTTGGTAGGTGAAGCTCCAGGAGAGCAGGAAGATTTGAAAGGTGAACCATTTGTTGGTCGGGCAGGAAAATTATTGGATGATATCCTAAGGGCTATTCAGCAGAAAAGAGGGCAGGGTGTCTATATTGCAAATGTATTAAAATGTCGGCCACCAAATAATAGGGATCCATTGCCATCGGAAGTGGAAAAATGCGAGCCTTACCTAGTGAAGCAAATTGAAATAATCCAGCCCAAATTGATTGTTGCTTTGGGAAGGGTTGCTGGAAAAACATTAATAAAAATGGATGTTCCTCTTAAAGAAATGAGAGGAAAAACACATGACTATCACGGGACTCCCTTGCGGGTAACCTATCACCCTGCAGCCCTATTGAGGAACTCAAATTTTAAAAAACCTACCTGGGATGATTTCCAATGGGTGCGGGATTTCTTAAATAATTAAAGATCCATGGCAGACAATAATCAGCTCTTAAATGTACAACCTCACTCGGAAGAAGCAGAGCTAGCCGTTCTTGGTTCCATGCTCTCTTCGAAAGATGCTGTGAGTAAATCCATCCAGTGGCTCACCCCAGATGTTTTTTATAAAGACGCTCACGGTAAAATATTTTCTGCTATGGAACTTTTATTTGATAAAGGTGAGCCAGTTGATACCGTGTCTGTGATCGACCTGCTGAAAAAAAATAAAGAACTTGAATCGGTTGGTGGTACCTATTTTGTTACAGGACTAGTTGAATCGGTGCCAACAGCCGCCCATGTTGAACGATATTCTAAAATCGTCATGGAAAAGGCCTTGCTGAGAAGACTGATTACCTTATCCCATTCTATTTCCAAAGAAGCGTATGACGACAGCCAGGATGTGGCTGATATTCTGGATTCGGTTGAGCAGTCAATTTTCAGTATTACCCAAAATAGATTAAAAGGTGGTTTCACGCAGATCAACAATATTGTAGTTGATGCCTTGGAAAAATTGGAACTCATCAGGGCTTCAGGCGGATCCGTGATTGGTGTTGCATCAGGATTATTGGACCTGGATGATATCACATCTGGTTTCCAGGATGGTGATTTGATCATTATTGCAGGCCGTCCTGGGATGGGCAAAACTGCTCTTGCACTATCCATGATTCGTAACGCCGCATTAGAAGCAGATGTGGGTGTAGGTATGTTTAGCCTTGAAATGGCAAACCACCAACTGGCTATGAGATTGTTATGCGCTGAAGCTCGAGTGGATAGCCATTTCGTAAGAACAGGAAAACTTCCCGCAAAGTTGTGGAAGAATCTGGGCTTGTCTGCAGGAGATTTAGAGAAAGCGCCCATATATTTAGATGATTCACCTGCCCTTTCTGTACTAGAACTCCGAGCAAAGGCACGGCGCTTAAAAGCAGAACACAATATTGGTATGATCGTGGTGGATTATCTTCAATTGATGCAGGGACCCAGGGGTGTAGAAAGCCGCCAGCAGGAAATTTCTGTTATTTCCAGATCTCTCAAGGCACTTGCTAAAGAATTGAGTATTCCTGTTGTAGCATTGTCACAGCTCTCAAGAGCTGTGGAGCAAAGAGCAGACCGTAAACCCCAATTATCTGATCTGCGAGAAAGCGGTGCAATCGAACAGGATGCAGATGTTGTTATTTTCTTATACCGACCCTGGGTGTATTCCCAAGAGGATGAAGATGAGGGTAAAGCAGAAATTATTGTAGCAAAACAACGAAACGGACCTACGGGACATATTAGCGCATCCTTTATCAGTAAATATGCAAGATTTGAAAACCTTTCCCAGTCTGAAACGCCGTTTTGATGGAGAATCCCCTTTCCATACTCGCCCCTCAATTATTTGGAGAATATCCCAAACCATTTATTAACCTGGTAAAGAATATTTCTTTAGGGCCTGACCAGGACATCAAAGAAATAGAGTCTATTTTATGGAAAGCTTACGAATTTGGAAATCGTCACCATGAGGGCCAAAAGCGTTTGTCTGGACAGCCTTATTTTACCCATTGTCTTGCTGTGGCAAATACGCTTGCGGTATGGAAAATGGATACAACAACCATTATTGCGGGTCTTCTACATGATACGGTTGAAGATACGGATGCAACGCTCGATGAAATAATCCAGATGTTTGGGAATGATCTAGGTAATCTAGTAGATGGTCTTACCAAAATCGGAGGCATCACTTATTCATCTCGGAAGGAAAAGCAGGCTGGAAATTTTATGAAAATGCTCCTGTCTGTAGCACAGGATCTACGGGTCATTATTATCAAGTTTGCTGACCGACTACATAATATGGAAACAATTAAACATATGCCCCAGATTAAACGGCATCGGATTGCTGTAGAAACACGGGATGTCTATGTTCCACTGGCCCACCGCCTGGGTATGTCAACGGTGAAATCTCAATTGGAGGATCTTGTTTTCAGTGTTTTGAATCCTGCAGGATTCAAGGAGATGGAATCCAATATCAAATCCGGTAAAAAACAACGTGATAAATTTATCAAGAAAGTTATTGGACCTGTAGAAGAAGAATTAAAGAACTACGATATTTTCCCAGATGTTTATGGACGTGCAAAATCCTATGCATCCATTTATGGGAAAATGTTGACCCGAAATAAATCTTTTAATGAAATATATGACCTCTATGCCATCCGTATCATTGTAGATAAAATTGAACAGTGCTATCTCGCCCTAGGTATAGTCCATAGTATATATTTGCCTGTTCAAGACCGTTTCAAGGATTTTATTGCTACTCCAAAATCCAATGGCTATCAATCCGTTCATACAACAGTGGTAGGTCTAAACGGCCAAATGATTGAAATACAGATCCGGACAAAGGAGATGGAAGAAACGGCTGAAATCGGTGTGGCAGCACACTGGGTGTATAAAGATGGCAGCTCATCTGAAATTGACAATAATGTGAAGTGGCTACGTGAATTACTGGAGATCCTGCAAAATGAGTCTACAGATCCTAAAGAATTCATGAACCTTCTTAAAATTGATCTTTATAACGAAGAGATATTTGTTTTTACTCCCGCGGGAGATCTTATCCAATTACCCATCAGTTCCACCCCTGTAGATTTTGCTTTCCAAGTACATACACAGGTTGGAATGCATTGTATAGGTGCGAAAATAAACCATGCTATTGTACCGTTGAACACTCAACTCAAAAATGGTGATATGGTTGAGATTATCACCAGTAAGAAACAAATGCCCAGTTATGGCTGGCAAAAATTTGTTGTGACCACCAAGGCGCGGACTCAAGTGAGTCGCTATTTGAAAAAAGTACAGGATGATGGAAGTATCAAACTGGGTGATGAATTATTGGTCAAGACATTACGGCGAATGAAATTATCAAAAAATGTAGATGAATTTCGTAATAGCTACAAACGTTTTGGGTACGCTGACTCGAAAACACTTCTCAAGGCAATCGGTTCAGGATTGATAACTGTCCGGGACATGTTCCAAAAACTCCGTCCAAAAGAGGAAGAAATTCAAGAAAGTACTAAAGATGATGAATCCAATCGTTTTTTTAATTTTGATCGATCCAATACAAATGGTATAATTTTAGATGGTATAGAAAATATTCTTGTCAATTTTGGAAAATGCTGTAATCCCATTCCCGGAGATGATCTAATTGGTTTTGTAACGCGGGGCCGGGGCGTCACAGTACACCAAAGTGCTTGTAAAAGCTTACCTTTACTCAGCCATGAATCGGACCGCTTGGTTCCTGTCACTTGGAATATTAAATCATCGGATCAATTCAATGTACGCTTAAAAATCATTGGACAGGATTACAAAGGTTGGTTGAAAGATATGTCCGAATGTATATCCAAACAGAATGTAAATATTACAAGTGTAGATATTAAGGTGCATGAAACAGTTGCTGAGGCGCTTTTCATTGTGCAAGTTAATAATAACCGTCAATTAAATCGCTTGATGCGAAAAATGACAAAATTAAAACATATTGATTATGTAGAAAGGGCAGGTCGATAATGGAAATAAAAACGTATACAAAGAAAGATATCGCCACTGAGTTAGCACATCGTCGAGGGGTGAGTGTAAGATCATCCATCGGTATGGTGGACGATTTTTTTAATATTGTTCGAGATTTTTTAACAGAGGACAGTCCCTATACCAGGATTGAGATCAGGAATTTTGGTGTTTTTGAATCCAAACCCACCAAGGCTAAGCCGCGGGCTCGAAATCCAAAGACCAATGAGGAAATCTATGTTCCGGCTCATAAAAAGACACGGTTTAAACCAGGAAAAATCCTAAAAGCACATTTGCGCAAGCCCATATAATTTATGGGTCGAATTCTGGGAATCGACTATGGTGATAGTCGAATTGGTCTGGCCCTGTCTGACCCACTTAAGATTATAGCATCTCCGTTTCGCACCATTCCAAATAAAGGAGATGATTGTGTCATGCGTGGCTTAAAAGCTATTATTTCGGAAAAAGAAATTGAATGTTTTGTTGTGGGGCTCCCGCTTGGTCTGAAAGGTCAGGATACGCATCAAACTAAAAAAGTTCGTGCGTTTGCACACACTATCAAGATTTTTAATATTCCCATCTATCTTCAGGATGAACGATTGTCATCTATCAGTGCAGAGAAATCACTTATTCAGCAAAATATTAAGACCGGGCATAATAAACATATGATCGATGAAAGGGCTGCAGCAATCTTTTTGCAACAATATTTAGATTTAACCAGAGTGAAATGAAATATATACTTACAAGGCCGGCATGGCAACTTGCCATTGTATCCGGATTATGTGTAGGCCTTGCCTACCAGCCTTGGCACCTTGGCTTTTTAGCGTATATTGGCTTTATTCCCTTAGTCCATGCTTGGTTCACCCACAATACAAAAAATAATTTTAAATCAGGGTATATTTTTGGCCTGGTCTATAATCTGATTTCAAATTATTGGATTGGTATGAACTCCGGTGCAGAATTTGGAGTGGTTCTTTTTTCCCTGATAAGTGCGGTGATGTATCTGGCATTGTTTTGGGGAATAGCAGGGGCTATAACTGGCGCCTTGTGCAAGGATGTTAATCTTTACCTTATGTTACCCTTTCTGGTTGTTTCTCTCGAATGGATTCGTAGTTTTGGGCCCTTGGGTTTTGCTTGGGGGAACTTGGCTTTGACCCAGACAGATTATTTACCAATATTACAATATATAGATATTGCAGGTACCTATTATATAGCATTTTGTATTATATCAATAAATGTATTACTTTATAATATAATACATTCCAAATTAGTTGTAAAAAAAGTACATATTATTTCGGCAATTATTTTCTTAGGTTTATTTTTTTCCGGATGGGGAAGGATGAAATTCTTTCAATCTAAATCAGATTCTATAAATATAGCTATCATTCAGCCCAATGTCAGTCCCAATGAAAAATGGGATTATTCCAACCGGCAGGAGACATTAATGTTCATGGATTCATTACACAATGCTGCCATATCTCTGCACCCAGATTTTATCTTATTTCCTGAGACTGCACTTCCAGCTTATCTGAGATTAAATAACCGCATTCGATCTCAATTACAAACAAAAGTCGATACAACTGGAATTCCTATCCTTGTGGGAACGGTAGACCGCATTATTGACACCGAAGGGAAAAAAGTATATTATAATAGTGCCATGTATTTAAGTCCTAAAAAAGCCTATGAGATGTATGAAAAAATACATCTCGTACCCTTTGCAGAATATGATTTATTTCCAGGCCTTTTTCATCCGTTGGAAAACCTAAATTTAAATATCGATCGTGGTGTATTTCAGGGGGGCAAAGACTATAAGGTTTTCAAATGGAACCAAGTACAGTTTTCTGATTTAATCTGCTACGAGTCCAGCTTACCCCGTTATGCAAGAAAATTTGTTCAAAAGGGAGCTGATATCCTTATGATCCAGGCCAACGATGGCTGGCTGGGTAAATCTGCAGGTCCATACCAGCATTTTGAGTTGGCTCGCCTCAGGGCAATCGAAAACCGGATTCCTGTTGTAAGATCAGGAAACACGGGTATTTCAGGCGTTATTTTACCTACTGGAGAAATACAGAGAAAAGTTCCCCTTGGAATAGCGTCAGTTTTTATGGAGAACATTCCTCTATATATTCCAGGCAGTTTTTACAGTCATTATGGTGATGTTTTTGCTGTGATCTCATTTGTAATATTTCTCTTTCTTGGACCTGTCTCATGTTTAAAAAAACAATCATAGCCCTAACATTTTCCGGTATACTTCTCAGCGAAACTCCTGGGATTCATCCTGCTGTCAGGTCAGCTATACTGCCAGGATGGGGGGAAACAGTTCTCGGCAATAAAAAACGCGCTAGAATATTTACCTTGGCTGAAGTAACCCTCTGGACTGCATGCTTAGGTGCCTACACATTCTCATACCGCCAGGCGCTTGAATATGAATCATTTGCTGTTGAACACGCTGGTGTTGATGTTAACGGAAAAAACCACAAATACTGGGTTGATATAGGAAATTACATAGATCTGGAACACCATAATGCAGAACATTTGCGTTGGCGCATAATGGATGAACTATATGATCAAGATGATGAATGGATATGGGATTCCGCGAGCAATATGAAAAAGTTTGAAGCCATGCGAATCAATAGTGATCTTCTTGCGAAGAGAGGAATGGATATTTTTGTTGCGGTTGCTGTAAACCATATTATATCAGCAATTGATGCATTGTATCTTTCCAGACTAGTGAAAGTTGAATCTTTTGCAGTATTGCCTATGTTTGGTAAAAATAGTCATGGCTTGAAATTGCAGATATATTTTTAATGTAATCATGAATCCCTTAACTCGACTTTTTCTCTACCTTCTCTTTTCTTTTTCAATCCTTTTGTCAAAGGATGCACTCCTATTGTGCTTACATATAATGGCATTCCTTATTGTTATAATCTATAAGAAACATCATTGGGAAGAATGGAAAATATATACACGTCCATTCTGGATTTATTTTCCACTGACCGGGGTATTATTTTTATCTATTTCCTTTATCGTTTCGTCCAGGCCAGCCACTGTTATCCTATTAGATGTATTTTTTGCAACAATTCGGTTATGTGGATTAGTAAGTATTATGACACTATACCTAGTTGAATCCAGAACCCAGGATATACTCCTTGCATTAAGGAGCCTATGGTATAAATCAAAGATTAAGTTTCAATGGTTTGATAGGCTCTTATTGTTTTTTGAAATGTCCATTCGATTCTTCCCCAGCGTTCAGGAACAATGGCGGAATATAGAGCGATCGCAAAAGGCACTCTCCATAAATATCCCTAAATCAAACATGAAAAAAATTACCCAAATTTCCGATTCTCTTCCCGACTTTATCTTACTGAATCTAGAAAAAACTGAAACTATCACGCAGGGTATGGTTATGCGAGGGTATGGGGAATACTCTCCAAGAAGTGTTTATCCCTACATTCAATTTAAATCCATTGATTTTGTGTGGTGGATAAGTATCACCATTACAGTATTTGGAGTGCATTCATTTGTCCAGATATAAATTAGTAGTCCAATACGATGGATCAGAATTCTCCGGATGGCAACTTCAAAAAAAAAGTAGAACAGTTCAGGGTGTTTTGGAAGATGCCGTTCAAAAAATTACTAACGCAACGGATCGAATTCCTGTACACGGTTCAGGTAGAACGGATGCAGGAGTCCACGCCTGGGCACAGGTTGCCCACACAGATATGGAATTAAAATTAAATGTAGATAGCATCAAAAGGGCTCTAAACGGGAACCTTCCGCAGGATTGTAGAATCGTTGGTGTTGAACATACGCATAATGATTTTCATGCCAGATATGATGCTAAAAGCAGATACTACAGGTATCAGTGTTATATTGGCGATTCAATCCTATATAGGAACCAGTCTTGGGTCGTAACAGGTCTTAATATTGAATTCCTGAATTCTCTAGCAATAAAATTAATGGGTGAACATGATTTTTTATCTTTTTGTAAGTTTCGGTACGATTTGAAAAATACGAAATGTATAATCTATCATTCTGAATGGAAATCTGATCATGAAATGTTAACCTTTATTATTGGAGGTAATAGATATCTACATCATATGATCAGGTACCTAGTAGGCACAATGATTGCTGTACATGAAACTCAGTTTTCAAAAAAAGAATTTCTATCTTTATTGGAAATACCAAGAAAAGATGTCCATGTTTTTAAAGCTCCTGCACAGGGATTGATTCTAGAAAAAATAAACTATGCATAAACTTTATTTACGTATCATCATTTGTCTGACCATTTCAATGCCTTACGCAGATGAAATTTCAAATTCTAGAGAAACGGCCATTACCCGTGCCATAGAAAAAGTAGGTCCTGCGGTTGCGAGTATTAATGTGGAACAGCATATTGCACCTGTATCCTTTGATCCATTTTTTGGGTTTATGTACCCGCGTGAAATTTATCCAATGAAAAGTTCCGGAAGCGGGGTTGTGATAAGCCCCGATGGGTTTGTAATGACCAACCACCATGTCATTGAAAATGCTGACAAGGTAACGGTAACGCTCTCTGGCGGAGATGAATATGAAGCAGAGATTATAGGTTCGGATGAAACATCTGATCTTGCATTAATAAAACTTTCCGGTTCCGATTTTCCCTATGCAGAGTTGGCCAATTCTGATGATCTGTTGATTGGGGAATGGGTTATTGCCCTTGGAAATCCTTTTGAACTGTTTTCTATCAGTAATAAACCATCTGCCAGTGTGGGGATAATCAGTGCCACCAATATGGATTTTGGAATGCAAAAATCAGGAAAAGTACTGCAGGACATGATCCAAACTGATGCAGCGATCAATCCTGGTAATTCGGGTGGGCCATTGGTCAATGCGATGGGACAGGTTATTGGAATTAATACATTTATTTTTACTGATTATGAACATTTTCGAGGTTCTGTTGGAATCGGGTTTGCGATTCCAATTAATTCCGCAAGACGAATAGCAGAAGAATTGAGAATGACCGGGGAAATTGATCGCGGGTATTCAACAGGATTGATAGTGCAATCCGTAACGCGAAGTATATCCCGATATCTTGATATTCCTTTTGTTAAAGGTGTAATTATCGTTGAAGTAAACCAGGGTAGTCCTTCAGACATGACAGGGTTGGAGCCGGGCGATGTTATATTGACTGTCAACGGGGAAGATGTGAGTAAACCAAGTGATATAAGAACTGTAATTTTAGAAAATGATCTTAGGTCAGGGGATAAAGTCACATTACAAATATTCAGAAATGGGAACTATAAAAAAGTTAAATTGAAATTAGGAAAATATACAGGTAATTAGAATAAATGAGACTTGCACCTGAGGGACGTATTATTGTATTACCGTTGTTTTTCATTACTGGAATTTTGATTTGGTTGTGGGCAAAGATGGGAGTCTCCATTTATGCGCCGGCAATTTTTGGTACATTTCTGTTGTTTTGTCTTAATTTTTTTAGAGATCCACTGCGAATTGCACCTGAAAATGAAAATCTAATTATTGCTCCTGCTGATGGAAAAATTGTTAAAATAGAAACCATAACCGATCACGAACTAGGTGAGAGTCAACTTGTTTCAATATTTCTTAATGTGTTTAATGTTCATGCAAACCGCATGCCGATTAAGGGCACATTTTCAGGTGTGAAATATGAGAAAGGAAAGTTTTTAATTGCGTTTAATCATAAGGCTTCAGATGAAAATGAGCGAACTGAAATAACCATTTCATCCAAGGCAGGGACTGTTAAGGTCAAACAGATTGCTGGTCTTATTGCACGAAGAATTATTTGTTACGCACAACATGGAGAAACAATGGAAATGGGCGGTAGGTTAGGCTTTATCAGGTTTGGTTCCCGTACAGATTTGATACTACCTAATAATATAAATCTTACCGTAGAATTAGGCCAGAAAGTAGTGGGAAACAGCACTATTATTGGTACATTTGAATAAATATAAATGGTATTAAAATGAGAAGAAAACCAAAATATTTTATTCCCAATATTTTAACATTGGTAAATATGTTTCTTGGGTTTATGGCTATTGGCCTGATTCTAAACGGACACCCTCTAAAAGCCGGCATCTTTGTACTGATTGCTGGCCTTTTTGATGTTTTTGATGGAAAAATTGCCCGTATGCTGGGGATCGAATCCAGATTTGGTATGGAGTTTGACTCCATGGCAGACACAGTTTCTTTTTGCGTTGTACCATCTATTTTAGTCTATTCTCTTTATGTGGACGGGTTATACCCACTTTTGGGAGGTATGATTTCCTTCATGCCGCTCATGTTTGGAACCATTCGACTGGCGAGATTTAATATCGACCAGGAATCGGGAGTGGCAAAGTCCTATACACTAGGTCTCACTACGCCAATTGCAACAATTACTTTATTCTCATACTTATTTTTTAATTATCAGATTGATGGTGATTATGGTGATCCAAGGACCGCACTTATGCTTGTGGCAGCATTGAGTTTTTTAATGGTTAGTCCCATTCACTTTGCCAAATTTCCATTATTATCATTTAAATCCGGTCGCACAAATTCAATTCTTTTAGTTATCTTTATTTTTTCCGTAATAGGTATTGTATGGTTCCGTGGATTCTTCCTATTACCCATCACCCTTGTTTTCATTGGCTGGAATATTATTAACTGGCTTATCCATCACCAAAAAAATCAGATACAATCAAAAATTAATATTTAGGTTATGAAAAATCGGGATATCTCGTTGATTGTTATTGGTTTATTTTCCGGGGCGGTCATTGGCGGTGTATTAGGCAATATTATGGGTTGGATGCTTCCAGACGGTGTGGTGAAAGACTTTTTTCTTACCAGTTTACCACTTGATATTGGAGGCAGGGTTGGCAATGAAATGGGTGTGGTGGAAATCGACTTAAACATTATCACATTAAAGTTTGGTCTATCTATGAATTTTAATTTTACCAGCGTCATTGGATTAGGTACTGCATATTATATCCT
>Ga0208765_1000500_pt1 | contig 25935 bp, 21 predicted proteins | sample ETNtaG_2_FD_185783 | JGI IMG/M metagenome (GOLD analysis project Ga0208765, IMG submission 185783) | Marine microbial and viral communities from oxygen minimum zone, Eastern Pacific Ocean - ETNP201406SV203 (SPAdes) (version 2) | ecosystem: Environmental > Aquatic > Marine > Oceanic ...
TGGTTTTCTGGTATTATTTGCCAGTATTTCTCCAACAATTCCCATGGCGGGTAGGATTAATACATATACTTCAGGATGTGCCAGGAACCAGAATAAATGCTGCCAAAGTAGAGGGGAGCCAGATCCATACACTTCCACGGGTGCACCGGCATAGACTAAGCCGCTGGGTAGAAAAAAACTGGTGCTGGCCACACGGTCCATCAATTGTAGTATGGCTGCAGCTTCTAGGGGTGGAAAAGCAAGAACTAAGAGGAAGGATGTCACAAACTGGGCCCAGACAAAAAATGGCAGTCTAAACCAGGATAAACCCGGTGCCCTAAGTTGGACAATTGTAACAATAATGTTTATGGATCCCAACAGGGATGAAGTGATCAGAAATACCATGCCAATCAGCCATATAGTTTGACCGGACTCAAAAACAGATAGGGGTGGATAGGATGTCCACCCTGACCGTGCTGCACCTCCAGGCATGAAGAAACTGGAGACCATGACCACACCACCTATGAAGTAAGACCAATAGCTTGCTGCATTCAGTCTTGGAAAAGCCATATCAACTGTACCGATCTGCAGAGGGACAAAGTAGTTTCCAAATGCCCCTACAGCCAGTGGTACAACACCAAGAAAGATCATAATCGTACCATGCATGGCACCCAGGGAGTTATAAATTTCAGGAAGCAGGATTCCTGTCTCACCTAACAAACTTCCAACGATGGGTACAGGTGTTTCAGGATAGGCTAGCTGCCACCTCATGATCATCATCAAACTGAATCCAAAGAACAGGAAAAGCAATGATGTGATCCCGTACTGGAGCCCAATGATTTTATGATCAACAGAAAAAATATATTTCTGTAAAAAATTCTCTTTATGGTGAGAATCGCTGCTCACTTGATTTCTCCGAATATGATTAAAATTAGTTTTGAAGGATCAGTCTATGGCAAGACCGTAGTTTTGTTCAAAAGTTTCTGTGCCAAGCATACGTATTGCATCCCAGGTCATCTTAGTACACACTCTTGCACAGACCTGGCATCCCGTGCATTCATTAAATCGAACCTGGACAGGTGGAATAGGGATCTCGTATTTATCTTTTGCTACAGGTTCAATACAGTCTACAGGACAAAATGGAACACAGACCTGACACCCTGTACAGTTATCTTCGTCCACAACAGCAATCAGCTTTGGCCGGTTGGTTTTTTCCCTTGCGTAATCTGGAAGCTCAGGGATTCCTTTAAAGTGATTGTATACTACTGGCATGTATTGCTTAAAAAATAAGTCCGGAAATTTAAGTAATTATGGCTGCAAACAAGGGATGAAATTTACTTTAAAATATATTTTTCTGTCACCCAGCCCGTAGCAAAACAAATAATACCAGCCAATAGCATTTTAGGATCCATCAGCGCTGGAAATTTGATAATGAACCCTATGCCGATGATGGTCATACCCAACAGTTCCAGCCCCTTTGCAGCGTAATACATTATTCTGTAACGGGTTCAGGTTCCAGTTCTGCAATAATTGAGATCTGTTCTTTGAAGGCATTGTTCTTAATCACCAGTGACCACAAATGATGTCCATATGCTGCTAGAAATAAAGGACCGTGCAGCCAGGCTGACGGCATATGATTATCAACAGCCCCGCCATGGATAAATACTCCTCCAACCAGTATCAGAGTGAGCATTAGATGGGGAAAGAGTTTCATCTTGAGCTTTCTTTCCCTTTTCCAAAGTTCCTTTTTACCTAACCCGGTTTCAATTGCTTCTTTTATTCCTTTTCCTGTAGATATAAAAAAGTACATAACCACAGTTTCTGTGATAACAAAGATCAGGATCATAAAGAGAGCAAACCGGGCATGATTCGCACCCAGAACATCAAAGTGCAGATACCCGCCTAATCCAACCAGGGTCAGGTTAATACAATTGATCAGCATAAGCAGGTAACAGATAATCATAAAAAGATACATTTTATATCCAATAGAATGGGAAAAGATTGGGGAAGAAAGTACAATATTCAGTTTAACTATTCATAGGTTGAAACATATAATTTTCTATTCTTTGAAAAAGGTAAAAAGTGGTAAAATCAGATAGTAAATCATTGTATTTAATAAAGGAAATATCATGAATTTTAATAAAACAGTAGTCCTATTTTTCTCAAGCGTTCTAGTACTTTCATTTGTTGATGCAGGAACCTTAAAAGGTCATGTAAAGTATGATGGTAAAGCACCTAAGAAAAAACGACTGAGGATGGATGCAGATCCTGTGTGTGGATCATCCCATTCAGGTCCTGTATACAGTGAGAACTTTAAAATGGCTAGTGATGGTTCAATGGCGGAAGCACTGGTCTATTTAAAAAATGTTTCTTACAGCGGTGGTACACCAGCAGATCCAGTTGTTTTAGATCAAAAAGGCTGTGTTTATGCACCGCATGTACTTGGTATGGTAGCTGGTCAGGATTTGTTGATTAAAAACAGCGATGCAACCCTGCATAATATTCATTCCATGCCAAAGGTCAATAAAGAATTCAACTTTGCTATGCCAAAGGTGGTAAAAGAAAAAAAATCGACATTTTCCAAAGCCGAACCGGACCCATTCTATATCAAATGTGATGTTCACCCCTGGATGAAGGCATGGGTATTGGTCTCAGATCATCCGTACTTTGCTGTAACGGACAGTAAGGGAAATTTTTCAATTGATGGTATTCCATCAGGAACCTATGAAGTGGTGTGCTGGCAGGAAAAATTTAAGAAGAGACCTTTGACATCAACCGTAACTATCGGATCCGGCGAAACAACACAGGATTTCACCTTTACTCGTCCCAAGAAAAAATAATTAAAATCCGATTGGAAATGAAAAAGGCGGAGTATTCACTCCGCCTTTTTTGTTCGGTCTTACTATGAAATATATCCAAATTTTGATTCTGTCTTTTTTGGCTTTAGACTGTGGAAGTAATGAAAAAATATACCCAGTAAAAGGTACTATTTATGATGTTATACCAGATTCCCTGATCATTACCATTGCCCATGATACTATACCTGACCTTATGATGCCTATGGTCATGCCCTTTAATTTAAAAAACCAGAAAGATATAGTCGGACTTTCCATTGGTGATAGCGTACACTTTGATTTTATCTGGGCAGACACAGTGACCTATGCAAAAAACTTTAGGATTGTTGGAAAAGGCACTTTACCTGAAGATGATGATGGTTTTTTTGATGATGAATATTCTGTGCGAAGAATTGGTCAACTTTTGGATAACGTAACCTTATTGGATCTGGACAGTTCATGGGTACAATTATCCGAATCAGATGGGAGATACAGGTTTTTATCATATATCTTCACTCGATGTCCCATGCCCAATATGTGCCCGGCGGTAGTCATAAAAAATAATTATCTCGCAGAATCATTTTCAGATCATGAAAATATTGATTTTATCATGGTCAGTTTTGATTATATCTATGATACTCCATCCGTATTAAAAGACTTTTATGGTTCAACCATACTGGGTCATAATAATTGGAAGGTCTGGTCCAGTATTGGAAGAATAGATGATGTGTATAGATTAGTAAAACAGTCTGGAGGAGATTTCTGGGGTATTGAAGAAGGCAGAATTGGTCATACCCTGAGCTCTGTATTGATTGGTCCTGATCGGGTTGTCCTTGGCCTTTGGCAGGGAGATAAATGGCAGTCAGGGCAGGTGAAGAATGCAATAGAATTGTTAATGGAATAGAAGAAAAATAATAAAAAAAAAGCCCTGATCATTCAGAGCTTTTAAAGAAGTATAAATACTGGATTAAGATTTTTTACCAGTCGTCATCGTCGCCCCAGTCGTCGTCGTCATCAAAATCATCATCTGCACTTTCAAAGTCATATCCGTTCTCATCAAAATAATCTTTAATAGTAGCATCAATATTGGTTTTCCCTTTTATATTCCACATATAATCTCTTAAACCGTTAAGCATTGCAGTTGTATCACCACCCAGCTTTATAAGTTCCTTGCCCCAGTCATTCTCAGCTCCATCCATGGCAAGTATATCTTTGTCTGGCAGATAGGGGGCAGGCATTTTTGTTCCAGGCATAATGGTTTGCGGATCACGCAGCCACTCTTTAACCCAATCAGGGTTTAATCGTTCCTTAGTCATGGCCAGGTTGGGTGCCCAGGTTGATGCTTCCTGTTTTGGGAATGTTGTGCCATAAAAATGACAGTTATCGCAGGCCCCGAGTTCATGAAGCTTAGTGCCTGCCATATATTCAACCGATTTAGTATCTGTTGCCAACTCTCCTCTGTAACTGATCTTTTCACCATCTGCGTGTTGAAAATAACTGATAATGGCATCCCAGTCTTCATCAGAAATCTGGTGGAAACTAGGCATTTTCACCTGCAGATTAGGTCGGATAATGGATGGATCATTAAAGAATGAAAGCAACCAGTCTGGGTTAGCTTTTCGCCCTTGTGAATTCAAATTGGGTGGACCGTATTCAGGAGGGCCGATAACATCAATAAGTTGTCCACCTTGACCTTGGATCAGGTGACAGCCCTGGCAGTTATATTGTTTAACCAGACGGTGTCCCTTTTTGTAGATATCTGGGTCTTTTAAATGGGCCAACAGTGGTTCAGAAACTTTATCTGCATTAAATGAAAGGATTGCAGTTGTAATGGCTTCTATTTCTTCTTCTGAGAATTGGAAGTTGGGCATCTTTAATAGATCCAGATGCTGGCTTTCCTTACCCCGATCGTAGATCCGTGGAGTCCTAAGCTTGTTTTCAATCCAGGCATAATTGGTATGTTCAATATCATGAAACAGTCCAAAATCAAACTTGCCTACCGGCTTGGACCCTTGTTCTGTGATCTCTGTACCAATTGGTTTGGCATTTTCAAATCCATCAATTTCATGACAGCCAAAACAGCCATAGTGCCGGATACTTTTTTCACCAATAAAGTTAAGTTTTTCTTGCTGATCCATTTTGTCGGCTTTGGTCCGAGCGAATTTTTCAGGATTAGATTTTTTTAACACGTTTATGGTCAGCTCATCAAGTACTGATTTATCGTATTGATGTGATGGGTACTTTTCAAAGTCTTGATTCTTATGCTTAAGCAAATAGGCTGTTAGGTCTTTGGCCTGCTGGCTTGAGAGCCTGAGATTTGGCATCCTGGTTGTGGACATATAATCTTGAGGATTCATGAGCCATTCGTATAACCATTCTGATGTGACCTTGGATCCAAGACCAATAAGATTAGGACCTTGAACTTTGGTCAGGTTGTAATAATTATTTATTGCTGGTGCAGACTCTGGGACAGTCTCAGAAATATGACAGCCCATACAGCCTATGGAGTTAAATAATTTTTCACCGTTTTCTATATCTCCAATGTATCGATTGCTGTTTTTCCCACGATCTTTTTCTTTACCTTTAAATAAGTATTCTGTAATCCCAGCGATCTCAACATTATTGTAGGCAGTTATTTCAGGGCTGTTCTGATTCTCCTGCTGAAAGATTGAAGGCATCCGTGTATTATAACGGAAGTGACTTGGATTTTTAACCCATTTTGAGACCCAGTCTTCATCTAATTTTTCATTTATTTTTCTAAGGTCAGGCCCCGCTTTAGCTTGGCTGGGCCAGTTAGCATTATGATGGCAGCCATTACAACCTGCTCTGTCTACAAGCGAGAGTCCAAGATTGAGTTTTTCACCTCCAGCCAGGTCACTTGTATTCGAATGACATTTAAAGCAACTTGCCTGGGTATATCGAGTTGGAAGCATAGGCTGAAGCCAGTGGTGCATCTTTTCCCAGTCATATTCTTCTTTCCATCGTTCTTTATCTTCAGGTGTATTTGGAGTATGAGTTGATGATACGAATGAAGTTCCACGCCCCCTGCCCGCATGGCAACTTGTACATCCAAAGTTGTCCATGGGATGTGGAGAAGCCGAAGTGATGTAGAGATCCAGATTAGGATGAGTTGTATATGGTTGGGGGGCATCAGAAAAATCAGGGTTATCAATGCCTAGGTGACAGCTGGTACAGCGATCAACCTTTGGGACTTCTGCAAAATTCACATCATATTTAATATCCCTAACAACAACCTGATTGATTTTATAGTATGGATCCAAAAAGTCCAGTATTGGTAAATCCCGGACTACATCGCCTACTTGGTTAGCAAGAGTCATACGATTCCGGTCAATTTTCTTCAATTTATTATCAAGAATATTCACCTTTTTTAGAACCATATTTAATTCATCCGATCGCAGTTTTATTTCTGCTTTCATGGATTTGATGGCATCTTCATTTTCACTAATCTCGATCTCTGTGCCTTCCTTTATTAGCCTGAATTCATCCAGGAGATCCAATGCGGTTAAATATTCGTTTTTGTGAGAAGGTCCGTGATGGTCCCCATTATTCTGGTGTGCATTTTCGGATTCAACGAGATATTTAAGTCCATCCACTTCTGCCTTTTGACCCTGGTAGATCATATTCTCGTTGTAGTGTCTGGCTTTTAGTTCTGCCAGATTATTTTCAAGCTCGTCTAATTTGCTTTGTTGTGTATTGAGTTTAGCTTCAGCGTCCGCTAGATTGTTTTCATGAGAAAGGCGGTCAGCCTTTACCAATTCATCTTCGTTCTGCAAATTCTGCTCTGAAATTTCAATCTCCATTTTGCGGAACTCACGCTGATAAATTTTAAATTCATCATCATTATCATCAATAAAGGTCCAAGCCATACTTACCAAGAAGAGGATAGATGATATGGCAAACCATTTATTTAATTTGTGAATATCCCAATACCGTTCGTCGTTATTAAACATGCATTAACCTAAATATTGAAAAACCATTCCGGAATGGCTATGATATATTTCAAGTTAAAAAACCATCTTAAATACATTTTCATTGGTAAACCCAGCATGGTGAGGCCAAACAACATCAATGCTGTGTAACGTATGGGGCCAATCTTTTCAAAATAATCCTTTAACCACGTTTTTGCTAGGATAATTGGTGTGACGAACATGTAGATAAAAATGGCGGTAAACCCTAATGATTCTCTAATCAGTGCATTCTCAGGAAGCCCCTTACTAAGCAGTTTAACCCAGAAAAATTCTGACAGGTTCACGTTATTTAAGGGGACAACCTTGTGGGGATCCCAATACTCGAATGGTCCAAAGAAATTCCAATTTGGTCCCCTGAAAAACGTTCCGACTACGATGAGGAAGATCCAAAGGATTAGCCAACCATACATGAAAATAAAAATAGCAATCCGACGATCTTTAAAAGAATAATACCCATCACCTTTTGGATTAACATCCATGTACGGGATTGCAATCATTCCAAAAATAATAAACATTGGAAAGACAATTCCAGCGAGCCACGGATCAAAGTAAACCAGCATTTCCTGCAAGCCTAGAAAATACCAGGGGGCTTTTGAAGGATTGGGTGTACTGGCCGGATTTGCAGGCTCTTCCAGGGGAGCAGCAACAAGGATCGACCATACAATCAAAAAGACCATGAATAGGATCAAGGCAATGAATTCAATGTAAACGAGGTCTGGCCAGACAAGAACTTTGTCATCAGGATCGTTATACTCATTCGGCTTTAATCCCTGTTCAAGTCTCTCATCATTTTTGTATGCCTTATGCATTCCTAGCCAGATAAAAAAGAACATGGAATAGATCAATAACACAATTGGGAAATTGTCAGGTTTGGTCAAAGTGATATTAAAATTTGGATCAAAATAACCAATGATAAAGAAGAAGCTTATCAAAGCCATACCGATTGCACAGCCCGCTTTTGTCCATAATCTCCAGATTCCCAACTTTCGATTAATTTTATCAAACCAGTCCGTTGGAGGGAAAAGAAACGGCGCTAATACTGTTAGGATTGTGAAACTAATAGTTGGTGTAGATAATTTATCAATTAGAGCTTTAAATATTTCTATCACAGGAACCTCAATTCATGTTTTATAATGGACCAGATATACCACCATCCTTTCGAATCCGCCAGAAATGTATGGCCAGGAATATCATCATTATAAAGGGTACAGCAATGCAGTGGAGGACATAAAATCTTAGAAGGGTGGCTTCTCCAACAAATCGCCCACCCAGCAAGGCAAACCGTACATCTGATCCCATGTGAACTAAGTTAATGTCGCCAATAGCTAGTAAAGATGCACCGGGACCTTCATGACCAATAAATGGATGTGCTCTTGCCATATTAGTCCCTACGGTTACGGCCCATATTGCCAGCTGATCCCAAGGAAGTAAATAACCGGTAAAGGATAGGAACAAAGTCATGGTCATGAGCAGTACACCTACACCCCAGTTAAATTCACGGGGTGGCTTATAGGAACCGGTCATGAATACACGCAGCATATGTAGCCAGACAATCAATACCATGGCATGGGCCGCCCATCTGTGGAGTTCACGCATCATTCCAAGAGGCACTTGTTCTGTCAAATCTATAATATCTGTGTAGGCGTATTCTACGGTGGGCCTATAGTAGAACATGAGCAAAATGCCTGTAATAGTAAGCAAAACAAACAGAAAGAAGGATAATCCTCCCATGCACCATGTATACCCAACCTTGACGGCGTGTTTTGGCAATCGGGCAGGATGGAGGTGCAGGAACACGCTCCCCAGGATTGCATGCATTCTTTGACGCCGTGTTCGAGGGACGCCAGATCGGATAATGGACTTCCAGACCTGGGATTCACCCAACCGTTCTAAAAATGATTTTTGTTTATCGTCTTTTGCCATATGAATATTATTTTTTTATTAAACTGTCAAATAGGATTCAGGATTTTCCCATTCGCCTTTTTCCCATTTGAAGCTCTTAGTTTTATCAACAAGGATTCGGCCGTCATTTGCGATGGAGACTTTATACCTTTCTAAAGGACGAGGTGCAGGACCTTCAAAATTTATTCCTGTCATACGAAATCCGCTTCCATGACAGGGACATTTAAATTTTCCTTCTGTTAGGAGCCAGTTAGGAGTGCACCCGAGGTGCGTACACGTTGTTGACAAAGCAAAGATGGTCTCATCATCCCTTACCACCCAGACGTTAAATTGTTTTTTGTAGCTAATATCAACTGCGTTAGTCGAATAATCATCCGGAAATCCAATTTTAAAGGTTTGAGGCGGTTCAAAAAGGACATTCGGAAAAAGAAAGCGAATCATTACTGTAAAAAATCCGCCCGTTGCACCGGCAAATGCAAGCCATCCCAGAGATAGCCATTTAAAAAATCCCCGGCGTTCCATCGAAGAACTTTTAAAAGGGTTATCAGATGAAGACCCTACAGATGCTGCAGGTACTTTTTTGTCTTCACTCATAATCTAGAGTATCCTATCATAACTAGTTTCGAGGGTTTTTATGGCAGCGTTACGTACTTTTAGGTTCTGGTCAGATTCAGCTAATGCTATCAATTTGGTTTCAAAGCGATCATCCTTTAACATAGATGAAACTTCTATGGCCACAAGAATAGCCTGATGCTTCTCAGCTTCATCGACTTGCGGGAAAGCATTCAAATATTGTCTATCCAATAGGCTTTCAATAATAAAAGCGCCTGAAGCATCTCCCATTTTTGCCAGGGCCACGGCCGCATCCCACTGGATATTTGGTTCTTCATCATCCAGTAGATCTCTTAGCAATGGAACCGAATTTTTATCCCCAATCAATCCCAGGGAAATGGTTGCTGCCAATCTTTCATTTAAATAATCAGAATTTTTTACTATCTGTTTAAGACGTTTCTCAGCATTGTGTGCTCCGATCATTCCTACAGCTTGAACAGCTGCAAGACGAGATTCTAGATTTTCATCGTTTAAACCTTTGAGTAATACATCAGAGTAGAACTCATCCCGGGTCATACCCATGGCTAAAGCTAGGTATGCGCGGACAAGAGGGTCATCATGGATCGAATGATTATAAATAGATACCATCTGGTTTTTAAATGATGCATCAGGTGGAATTCTATCAGGGTTGTTAAATACTTTGGCAAGTTCGAACGCAGATTGCCAACGTTTGGAAGCAGACCCTACTTTAACCTGATTTAGGAGGGCAGATGCGTCGTTGGTTTCAAAAGTAACAAACCTGAAAAGAAGGAAGAATAAAGCCCCAAAGATGGCGATCATAAACGGTATTAAGAAAAATGAATAGAACAGCGTATAGATACGGCTCGATTCGTTCTTTTGATTTTCTATAGCTGTATTATTGTACATTTGTGCCAAAATCAGACGTCGAATTTATTCCAACATATTCTCTCAGGTCAAAACTAAAAGTGTATTTATTTTTCAGAAGATTTTCCTTTCAAGGTGTTGACATCATTTTTCAGATGACCGGATAGTTTTGATAATTTTCTAACTTCTTTTTTTAATTTTATAAGTTCACTGATCAGTATCATGGCAAATAAAACGGTGATGATAGAAATCAGTGGAAGGGCATCCATAGATTAATCCATTTTTTTTTCATGTTCATCCTGTTTTAACTGCCATCCTAAAAGAATTGGAAAAAAGAACAGGATGATGCATCCGACCACTAAGAGTCCGACAGCCCATTCCAGGTTTCGCATAAGCCATTCTAGGGTTAGCCAATCCATTTAAAATAATTAAAGAACCCACGTGACCAGGGTTATGTATACCAGAAGCAATACGGTGCATACGATCATTGAAACAATCTGGGTTTTAGTAAGTGTTGCCTTAGGTAAATCGGTCATAGTTATTTTGCCGCACGTTTGGCTTTTACAATAGCGGATTTTATTTTGCCGCGTAAAACTCTGTTATCCAGGGCGTTAATCTCATCCATATTTCCTTCAAGTCCTTTGGCAAGCAGGCGTTCAATCATCTGTTCTTCGGTTTCTTCGGCACTGGTACTACCGGCTGAAGCATCTGGAATCTCAGGCAAAGGGGGTCGCTCCAAGGCTCCCCGTTTTACCTTAACAATCATGGCCTTAGCTTTTCCCCGGACTGCTTTATTCTCATGACCATTAACAATATCCATATCACCGTCCAATCCTTTATTTACCAGATAAGCCACCAATTCATCTGTGGAAAGGGCTGTTACACCGTTTCCAGAAGATTGTACAGATCCGCCCATTGGTTTTTCAGGGCATGGAGGAGTTTTTCCGGTCCGTTTAGCCTTTAAAATGCCAGCTTTTGCCATTCCCCGGATGGGTTTTTCCGGTATGCCATTTACAAAATCCATGTTACCTTTCATTCCCATGTTAATGGCGTAATCAATGTAACCCTGCCGGGAATCAAACCCGCCAAACTGGGTTGAGACGCCTGAGCCACCATCAGCATTATCATCTTCAGTTTTTAAATCAATCTTAGGAACAATGATGTCTAAGCGTTGTAGAATCTTAGACTTTTCCTGCCAGTTTATTTGGTTTAGAATTGAAAAGAATCCCTGGGATTTACGTCGGCAAGTGACCCAGACTCCAGCATCTGTTCCATTGATGGAAAACTGGACATACTCATTCGTAAAGGGGGTTGTCCTAAATGTAAAACCAAATTCCTTTTCTTTCTCCATGGTCATGATTCTGCACTTGAACCAGGGTGCGATGGTCATTGGTCTTATTTTAAAATAGGCTCCAGGTTTTAAATCAAGCTGAGAAAAATTATAACGGTGTACGTATCTCTCAGTATCAATATGAGGTAATGCCCGTTGGATCCCATAGAACCATACGTTATACATTTCCAAAGATGTAAGCATTTTCCACATAAGATCTTTGGTGGTTGCAAAATGGTGTTTTACAATGCTCTCTCCTTTAAAAGGTTTCCAGTCAGACCAGCATTCACCAATGCCATCATCTGGGACGGGCGGTAGTTGCAGTGTTGCCCTTTCCTGTTTTATTCCATCGAACTCAATATCCTTGGAAGAATAATGCTCAACATGACCATCAGGGAATTCAATTTCAAACTTTGTAGGATAGAAATAGATCTTTTTAACCATCCCCGTTTCGCCGGTTTCCCGAACGGTGCATGCTGTCCCTGGATCGATTCTATTGAGAATCATAAAATTTATTCTTGATGTTTAATTGATTTGAATTATTAAAAAGTAGGGTCTATTTCAGGGGCAAAACTTAATCAAATGTCCGTGTATTTGAAGCGGAAAAGTTTGGTTAGAAAGGCGAAAAGTAACTATAATTTTATTGGCTGTATATGAAACCATTTCGCACCTTTGCCTTCCTATCTACTGGGTTGACCTATCTACTGATTTTTGTTGGCGGACTGGTAAGGGTTTCGGGTGCGGGGATGGGGTGTCCGGACTGGCCTAAATGTTTTGGCCGTTGGATCCCACCAACAAGCCTGGACCAATTACCAGATTATATTGATCCAGCCCAGTTTAATATTGTATTGGCCTGGATAGAATATTGCAATCGTTTATTTGGCGTCCTGGTTGGTATTACTATTACAATTACTCTTATTCTAGGATTAAAACATTACGCCAATTTTTCCCGCATCAGGTGGACGATCATTGCTGCCTTCGTTCTAACATTAATAGAAGGGTGGCTTGGCTCGGTATTGGTTAATACTGTTTTGAATCCGATCACAATAACGCTTCATTTGTTTTTGGCACTGATCATAGTTATGCTGCTTTTATATGCAGCTCAGCAGGCCTATTATCTTGAGAACCCAGACTCAGAAAAACTAAGCCGTTATCCATCAGATATCCAGTGGCTATTTGGGTGCCTTGCCCTGTTGCTATTTGTTGAAGTCATCCTGGGAACTGAGATACGGGGTGGATTGGAAATGATCCGCAAGGAAAACCCTATTATAGATTCACAATTTCTTCTGCATATGTTAGGTCCTTTTAAATATATTCATACTATATTAGGTTTTATAATCACAGGATTGGCTGGATGGGTTTGGTATTATCTTGTAAAAAAATCAATCCATCCATCAAATATTGTTGTTCAATCATCCACTGCCATTTTGTTATTAATATTGGTTCAAATTATCTTAGGAGAAGTATTGGTTTTTTTCAGGGTTATACCCTTAGTTCAATTGTTCCATCTGTGGATCGCGTCCTTGATATTGGGAATGGTCTGCGTTCAGTATTCTGCCTGGAAGATGTCTCAAATTGCCCATGAATAGGACGATCTACTTTATCATGGGAGCAGTGATACTTCTCGGTGCAGGTGCAAGCTGGGTCATACAGAAAGCCAATTCATCCTATGATATTCCGATCCTGAAACCTGTACCGGAGTTTTCATTCATTAATCAGGATGGAGACCCTTTCACGGAAAAAGATTTGAATGATAAGATTACTATTTTAGACTTTATATTTACCAGCTGTGCAGGACCCTGCCCGATCATGACTCATAATATGACAGGTCTTTATCAGAGTTTTAATCAGGTAGAAGAAGTCCAATTTGTGTCCATAACAGTTGACCCGGATGTGGATACCCAGGACATTCTTAAACAATATGCAAAGATCAATGGGGTAAATGATGATCGCTGGCAGTTCATTACATCTAATATTGAAGCTATTAAAGATTTGAAGAAAAATGGATTTATGCTTTATGCGGAAGAATTGCCCAGGGGTCATGCTATTAAGTTTGTATTGATTGACCAAAATGGGCAGATACGAAAATATTTTGATGGAACAGAAGAAGCAAGTATGGCAGTATTGATGAAAGATATCACAATCCTGGTAAAAGAATTCAAATCTTAAATGAAGCGCATTCCAAAAAAGGCAGAGACACTTTTTGGTGCTTATCTTGAGCTAACCAAACCCAGTATCACCTTTTTGATCCTGGTTTCAACCGCACTGGGTTATTATTTAGGTGGCGATGGAATTACTGACTATAGACAGTTTTTGATTACGCTTATTGGATCCTGTCTTGTTTCATCTGGTGCTGGTGCGTTGAATCATTTCGCTGAAATGGAATCGGACCAGATGATGGATCGGACCAAATACCGGCCTCTTCCTGGGGGTATGATCTCTCCAGGAAGCGCCATGGCATTTGGAATTGCCTTAACATTAATTGGGACAGGTTTGCTTTATATATTCATCAATCAATTGACATCGGTACTGGCTTTAGCTACAGCATTGTTGTACCTGTTTATATATACTCCGTTAAAAAAACTGACCTGGCTGAACACTTCTATCGGAGCTATACCTGGATCTATACCGCCCTTGGGGGGCTGGGTTGCTGCTACCGGGAATTTGGATGCAGAAGCCTGGATATTGTTTGCCATCCTGTTTTTTTGGCAGCACCCACATTTCTATGCCATTGCACTTATGTTCAGGGAAGATTATAAGAAGGCAAACCTGAAAATGCTGCCCGTGATGGAAGTGGATGGTAAACGGACCAACCGCCAGATTATCTGGCATTCTCTGTTGTTAATCCCTGTTTCAGTTATGCCGTCTTATATTGGAATTTTGGGAATGACCTATTTTTGGGGAGCTTTGATTTTAAGTGTGGGGTATATGGCTGCTGGTTTTCCCCTCATAAAAAATTACAGTCTGGATAATGCCCGGTTGTTGCTAAAAACATCAGTATTTTATTTGCCCGCACTTTTTGGGATGATTATTATAGATACGATTTTATGATTAAAGACAGGTTTTGGATACGTATCATTTATATTGTTTCGGGTGTGATCAGTCTGGCTGTAGCGTTTCTTATCCTGGGCCCCAGGCCTGAAGGAATTGAAGGGAGTGTGGATGTATCCATGCTTCCGTTTGTGAATGCAGCGCTCAATGGAATCACAACCCTGCTTCTCATCTGCGGCTATATTTTAATCAGGCAGAAAAAAAGGGAAATGCACCGGAATGTAATGCTTATAGCTTTCGGATCATCCACGCTTTTTTTAGTGAGCTACGTTATTTATCACTGGTTTAAGAGTGGACCAAAACTATATACCGGTGATTTTCAGACCCTGTACTACATTATACTGTTGACCCATATTGTGTTGGCTGCCATTATCATTCCACTGGCATTGATTACTCTTTACAGGGGTTGGGTATCCCAGCTTAAGCAGCATCGGAAAATTGCAAGGATAACACTGCCCATTTGGCTATACGTATCGGGAACTGGAGTTGTGATTTATTTAATGCTTTACTGATTCAATTCTAGTTTATCAGACAAGAAAATCATTATAATTGATAGACTTTATAAATAAATTAATAATTGTATGTAAAACAATCTTTTCTATAAAGGTTTAATTCAATACATTTATTCCTTAAGAACAAACTAACAAATGGTATAACATGCTTTTGAAAATAAAAAATATTAATTATTCAGTTGCGATCGTAAGCGTGATGTTTGCGGTACCTACTCTGGTTTTAGCAGCATCTTCCAGCAGTTCTGATAAAGAAATTTCATGGTTTTTGATGGTCACCAGTCTTTTTGGTGGGCTTGGAATGTTTTTGTACGGAATGGAAATGATGAGTGATGGTATGAAAATGACAGCCGGGAATAAAATGCGTTCCATCCTTGAAAAATTAACATCAAACCGTTTTCTGGCTGTTGGCGTGGGTGCCTTTGTTACAATGGTTATTCAAAGTAGCAGTGCAACGACTGTTATGCTTGTCAGTTTTGTGAACTCTGGTCTTTTAAGCTTTGTACAGGGTCTTGGCGTAATTCTTGGTTCAAATATCGGCAGTACCGTCACTGCACAGATTGTCGCGTTCAAGGTAACAGATTATGCTTTAGCTCTAATCGCAATAGGGGCGCTGATGTCTCTTTTTTCTAAGAAGGAATCCACCAAAAACATTGGCTTTGTTATACTTGGGTTTGGGCTCTTGTTCTATGGGATGAAGGTCATGTCAGATACGATGAAGCCGCTCAGGTCCAACCCAACCTTTAACAGTATTCTTACTAGTTTTGAAAATCCTTTTATGGGTATTCTGGCTGGTGCTGTATTTACAGCACTGATCCAGAGCAGTAGCGCTACTACGGGCATTGTCATAACTTTAGCGAGTGGAGGTTCAATAACACTCGAAGCAGGTATTCCCCTTATTTTTGGTGCAAATGTGGGTACCTGTGTTACAGCTATATTGGCAGGACTCAATGCATCAAGAGAAGCAAAAAGGGTAGCCATCGCACATGTTACATTTAACCTTATTGGCGTAGGGCTGTTTTGTTTCTGGATACCTACATATGCTGAATGGATGGCACAGACAGCAGATAATATTCCTCGTCAGATAGCAAACGCGCATACTTTTTTTAATATTATTGCTACCGTTGTGTTTATTCCTTTCACACCCTTAATTGCAAGGTTGATCATTCGATATTTTCCTGATCAAGAAATAAGTAGAAATATTGAAAAGCCTGCTGTTCTAAATCTTGATGAAAATGTTTTTGATACTCCGGTAGTCGCTATCAGTAACGCGCAGGCTGAGATCAGAGGTGTATTAGGCTTGGTAGAACGTGTGGTTGGTTCTTTGGTCTTACCCTTTGTCTCTACTGATCCTGAGCATGATGTTGAAAATCCTGAACAGGACCTTGATGAAGGGATGCAGATCCGTCTAGATAAAATTACTTTCCTTAATAATGCTATTTCATCTTACTTGGTTAAAATAAATAACCAGGACCTTGCTGAAGGCCAATCACGTGAAATTTTCACTCTGGTATCCGTTATTAATTATATTAATTTAATTAAAAATGGAATAAACCTTAGGTTCAGTAGTTTATTGGAGAATAAAGAAAAAAACGTTCAGGAACTTCCTGATCAGGCCAAGGATGAATTGGTGAAATATCATAGGAAGATGCTTAAACAGATTAGGAGATTAGCACGTTTCTTTGAAAAATATGATCGTGTTAAAATTGAAAAAATTATTACCAAGGGTAAGAAGTATAAAGCTCTTGAAGAAAAATATAGGATTGAAAATATTAAGCGTAAGGGTGATGCTTCTGACAATCTTGTTGATAATAACCAGTTTTACTCAGATCTGATGGATATGCTAAAAGAGATAAGCATTTTTATTGAGCTTATAGCTTCAAGCCTTCTTGAGCTAGAATCGATAGAGGAAAATACTAGCGGATAAATAAAAAAGTGATTAAAACCACCAAAAGGTCTTTTTTCTACAACTTTTTTACTAATCCTCCGTACCGTTTATCAATCTTAAATCCCTGCCTGAAAAAGAACTTTTCCACATAAAATCCAACAGTGATGGCCATAATTCCCCTATGTTTCATCCGTTTATAAAAATCCGCCATAAGCCGTTTGCTTAAAGCAATTTTCTGATATTTTTCCCGGACTGCCACCCATTCCAGGTGGATTCTGTCTTTTTCCATATTTTTCCAGTATAGCCCGCCCACCAGGCGGTTTCGACTATTGAATGCAAACAGGAATTCATGCTCGGCTGTAAAAGTTCCCGACAAAGCCGATTCTGATAAGATGGAATGAAATTGTGCAATTTCCTTTGGTAGAAAAGGCGGACGGATTCGGTATAACTGACCGTCTCTACATTCAGTCTGATACACCAGATTGAGACGGGCTTCTTGTCCATGAGTTATTGTAACCAGTTCTACATAATCTGCAGCATCTACATGGGGAAAAATCATCCTTGCTAAAAAGAAAGTTTCTTCTTCATTCAATTCTATATTTGACTGGATCTCAGAAATCCGTTCCTGGATATTCCAGGGGCTTAGCTTATTCTGTCTCATATCTATGATAATGGATTGGAATTCATTCAAAAGATCTGCATTATTTTCCTTAAAACAGGTCATCATAAAATACCGAACACGTGTTTCCGGATATTCATCCAATAAACTGTCCAGATTATAATCGGCATACAATTCCTGTAAAATAGACGCCCGGGCTTGAAGTGTTGCTTCCGGGTTTAAATCCAACCATCGTTCATACCTTAAGGAAGCAAACACCACGGGTTTTGTCAGTACGCCAAACTTGTCTATATCATTTAAAAATTGATCGATTCTTTCGATGGTCAGCCCTGTCGATTTACATTTCTTTTTTATAGGCTTGGAGTCCAGTTCCAATTTGAGTTGATCCAGTATGTCTTTCCCTTGAGCTACTTTTAAAGCCTGAAGCGTTGCAGTAAAGATGACCTCCCAATCGGACATATGGTTTAATCCGGGATATTTTTGCTCGGTTTGAACAATATAATCTGTATAAAGTGACAGAAAGTGTTCAGCGATTGATACGATGGGTTTTCGTCCTGAAATAGAAATAAGTCGGGTGCCTGTCTTATAATCATGCTGGGGAATGATCAGATTCTCCGGTGTTGGAGGCTGGATTGATAATCTAAAATATGTACGGTTCCAGAATTCCTGGTAGGCTTGAATCCCGTTCCAGATAAAATGGAGCCACCTCATCTGCCAGCGGTCAACCTTAGCTTCATCCCCGATATCTTTCTTATTTCGCTTAAGGTAGGTTGCCAGCGTTTCACCTTGAATATATTCCTCGGTGTACAATTGATGCTCAGGCCAGTAGCCTCCAAAATTTTCTACCAATGGTTTATCCTTGAAACTAGAACCCATGGTAATAAGCCATTTGGTCTCTTCATCAAGAAACTCCCGATCCCATCCTTCATTGAGATTTACAACCAGGTTATGGGTTCCAAAGGATCGGGTTCTAAGAAGGATTCGAAATACACTTTTATTATTCCGGGTTCCAAGATGGGTAATCCATATGCCTCCCTTAGGTATATCGTTAAGACCCACAATATAATTTTTTGAAAAAAGGAATATAGATTCCCTGATCATGGATGTTTCATTAATAGACTTCATAAGACGATTTTGGTGGCCCTGTCGTACATTTTCATCAAAACTCACTACATCCTTCCAACTGTATTCTTCCCCGCTTTCCGGATCTACAGTTAGTGATGCAGATTTCCCGATCCAGGATCGAAACCCTTTAATTAGGGCATAATATGCTTTTTGGGCCGTTGAATAAAGGGGCTTTGGTATATCGGACAATTGCCACCCAATGAGTTCGGTCCTGGCCCATAAAAACCTGGTAGGATGGATGGTGCCAAAATCGGACACCAGCAGTAATAAGGTCTTTACAAATTCCTGTTCATCCCTATTTGCATTACCAATATCCTGATGAACATCTTTCAGATAATTAATTAAGGCTTGATAATGGTCATCATTAGTACGAGTAATATCAAATGAGAATCCTTTTGTCTTATCTTGTCTGCGCTGGTAGAGATATGCAGAGTGAATCATGGAAATGAGAAAGTCTCCGGATAAAAGAGGGGCCAATGCTTCGATCATTTTAATTCGAAAGTGTGGATTGGAATGAGACTGATAGTTCATAAATGTATCGATGATAGTACCGGACCAATTTCCTAGGTTCCCATCCACAAGGGTGCTCAGAGGTTTAAATGCATCAGGGTCGTCACTTAAAAATTGATGAACCACCCAATGAAGTTTATATAGCAAAGTATCCATTTTTTCATCAACGGTTGTTTTATTGAACGATGTTCCGCTTTTGGGCTCATCAATCTTAAGGGAGTCATAGGGTTCAGATTCTTTCAGTCTGAAAACTGAAGGGCCTGTGAAATCGGTAAAACCACAATTTCCAAGCCAGAGATTAGGGGATTGAATGAGCGATTCAATGTCTAATATATCTGTCTCAATGGTGTAGGTATAATCCCCCATTTTAACCTTGGAATCTGACCAGGATAAAGAAAGAATTACAGATTGTTCGGTAATTGAAAGGGTATTCCCATCCCATCGAAGGTTTGTGCGAAGGGTTCCTTTCTCCCGTAAAAGCCAGTTGGGAATCCTGATCTCTTTTGACCCCGAATAAAGAGATACGTAATTTTTTTCATAGAGAGGGTCAATGATATCCTTAAAGTTTTTCAGGACATTTTTTCTTTTAAAAGTCCCCTTGGTTGTTAGTTCATCTTTTTCTGCAGAAAAATCCCTGTGGATAATTACGTAATTCACAATTCGTTCAAAAGATGACAAAAAACTATTCACAGATAGGATCATGGAACCGAACATGTCACGCATTTCCTGTTCGTTGGTCCTTCTTAAATCAACGGGAGAATTTTCATAATCGGGATAGATCAGTACCGTATTGAACTCCCTACCATCCCCCACAAGATATACTGATTTTATAGAATCAAAATCTTGAAATAAGTTCTCAATTTTTTGAGGGGCAATGGTTTGACCCCGACTGTTCTTGTAGATGTCTTTTTTCCGGTCAATAATAAAATAGTGCCCATTCCTTTCTTCAAAAATATCTTCAGTATGGAACCATCCATCGGTGAATACTTCTGAATTTTCTTCCTTGTAATACCCGGCAGTTACATAAGGACCTTTTAAACATAATTCTCCATCATCGACCAATTTTAAATCAATACCAGGGAGTGCTTTTCCCACAGAATCTCTCTCATAGTTATCGGGCGGATTCATGGTGATTCCACCAGTTGCTTCGGTCATCCCGTATCCGCTGAGCAGATTGATCCCATGGGTTTGAAAAAGAGAAAATATATCCGGATCAAGGTATCCTGCAGCTGAGAGCCCCCATTTTAGGTGACCGCCTGTGATTTCATTCAATTTGGATTTAATTTTAGATGCATCATCCGAATCTAGGTCTAATTCGGTGTTCAGCATTTCATACAATTGAACCCAGCGTTTAGGAATACTGATAAAAATTGTTGGATGAACAATTTTGAAATCATTCAGCAGGGAATTGAATGCAGGGGACTCTGCAAAGGAATAGGTTGCTCCCCAGAAAATACTGCCCATGAGCTCGAAATATCGTCCAAAAGTGTGAAACAGTGGAAGGTAACATAGAAATACATCACGGGATCCAATTTCGGGTAAGGCCAAGGCACGGGAAAACCGCTTGCTCATCATATTGACCGGGTTGAAAACGATTCCTTTCGGGTTGGCAGTTGTTCCTGATGTATACATAATGGTCTGGATTGATTCCATTTGAACATTGGATAAACATGAGTCAGGATCAAAATCCTGAACTGAATCTCCCTGCTCAAGGAAATGGTCCCATCCAGTTGTATTTTCCTTCAGCTGGTCTGTATCATTGAGAGAGATCACAGTTATGTGATGCTGGTGCTGTACTTCGTTAAAAAGACGGGTCCCGGTTTTTCCGCCAACAAATAGATGGGTTATCTCTGCGTGATCCAATATAAAGGATATATGTTCAGGTGTCGAATTCAGGGGGAGGGGAATGACTCTAAATCCAAATGAAAGGCAGGCAAGGTCTACAAAAACACTGTTTAATTGGTTGTGAGTCAATAGACCAATGACGGGTATATCTTCATTTTTCTGAAAAACAGATAATGCCTTGCCTGTTTCAATAATGCTTGACCATACTGCTGAAAAGGAAAGGGTTTTCAGTTTCTTATCAATTAAAATGTTAAAGGCAGTTTTATCCTTATATCTGTTCGCTCTTTGCCTTAGCATGTACCCAACATGGAACCTGGAGCGTTTAATAATATTAACGATATGGTCTAACCATTTATCTGTGTTCCCAGATTCTGATATTGTCTTAGACACGTTGGTTAAATGGGCAAGATCAAGAAATTCATGCATGGTCCCTTGATCAGGATTGTTTGCAAGGCATTCTTCTGCCAGTTGCATTAGCCCACTGGAACTCGTTGCATCTTGTTCTGCAGAACTGTAAGCATCGGTAATACGTATTTTCAGATCGGGGTCCATGGTAGAAATTAATTCACCAAAGTAAATGGTTGCCTATTCTAATTGTTAACAAAGCTATACTTGGTGTACATTTTCATCAAATTTTACCCTGTTAACTAATTCTACAAATATATGGATGCCTTAAACCGAATTAAATTTCTTGAAGACCGTCTCCATCGCTTAAGTGAGATCGGGATGGCTCTTTCCACTGAAAAAAACACCGATCATCTTTTCGAGATGATTCTTGAAGAAGCAAAAAATATAACCCATGCTGATGGGCGGACACTGTATTCAATAAATGAAGATGGTAACCTGGGTTTTGAGATTCTGCGTAATGATTCAATGAAAACAATCATGGGCGGTACATCCGGTGTTGAGATTCCCTATTATCCCGTCCACCTATGGCTGGGTGATCAAACACCAAACCAGAAAAATGTATCTGCCTATGTTGCCTTAAGCGGTAAAACCGTCAACATAAAGGATGCATATGAAGAAGATGGATTTGATTTTGAAGGTACCAAGAATTTTGATAAAAAATCCGGCTACCGTTCAAAATCTTTTTTAACTGTCCCACTCAAAAATCATGAAGATGAGATCATTGGTGTGATGCAGCTCATCAATGCCCAGAATGATCATGGGGACGTTATATCCTTCAATGAAGAAATGCAGGAACAAGTAGAATCACTGGCATCCCAGGGAGCAGTGGCACTGACAAATAAGCGACTGGTTGAAGAACTTAAAACGCTTTTTGAAGCATTTATTAAGCTTATAGCCACAGCGATTGATAAGAAATCGGAATATACCGGTGGGCATTGTGAACGCGTACCCGTTATTACTATGATGCTGGCAGATGCGGTAGTAAAGATGAAGGATGGAAAGTATAAAGATTTTTCAATGACCGATGATGAGAGATATGAACTTTATATTGCGGCTTGGTTGCACGATTGTGGTAAGGTTGCAACGCCTCCACATGTGGTAGATAAAGGTACAAAACTGGAAACAATCTTTGACCGTATAGAATTAATAAAAACAAGAATGGAACTCTTAAAACGGGACGCAGAGATTGCGTTTCTCAAGCGTCAGTTAAATGGTCAGTCCTCTGAATCATTTGATGATGAATACAAAACAACCATCAGCCAGATTGATGCTAATATGAAATTCATCGAAGAGTGCAATATGGGTGGAGAGTTCATGAAACCTGAACTTCAGGATCGTGTCAAGTCCATTGCCCAACAGCAACTGAATATAAATAATAAAGAAACCAATGTTCTTACTGATGAAGAAATGCGTAACCTGAATATCCCAAAGGGCACTCTTCTACCGGAAGAGCGGGAGATTATTAATGACCATATTGTAATTACAATCGAAATGCTGGAACAATTGCCTTATCCAAAAAACTTGAAGAATGTACCTGAATTTGCCGGTGGTCATCATGAAAAAATGGATGGTACTGGCTATCCAAAAGGTCTTAATCAATCTCAAATGTCCATCCAGGCTAGAATGATGGCTATTGCAGATATCTATGAAGCACTCACTGCTGCTGATCGCCCCTATAAAGATGGGAAAAAACTCTCCCAGGCCATGCGCATTATGGGATTTATGAAAAATGATTATCACATTGATGAAGATCTTTTTGAAATTTTTGTTAAATCTGGTATTTATAAGAAATATGCAACCGAATATGTAGCGGAAACACAGATTGATGATGTGGATGAACCATCAGTTTTGGGTAAATAATGAATTACGCTTCCTTAAAAAAAGATGACCTGAGATTTCATCTATTTTCTCTGATGGATCAGGTTGCCCAACACCTTCAAACAGATCCTGATGTGGATAAATTTTTAGATAATACTGACATTTTTGAAGAGTGGGAAAAAGCTCTTCCTGAACCGGAATATCCTATTTTTATTATGGCTGTATTGAATAATACGCGACGGGACAGCATTGTGAATGCGATTTTGGATGCAATATTAAAAAATATAGAACCTACAGAAAAATCATCAAAAAACGTTTCCAAAACTAAATTACCCCGATCGCATGTTGGGGAGCACCCTTTCAGTTAATTGAATCCTGAATTGTTCTCTCTAATTCTCTGAATTAAATTTGTTTCTATGACCCCGGATATTGTATTTGTATTAAGCCTGCTTTTTTTTGGATTTCTCCTCTTTGTTACAGAGGTGTTTTCTATTGATGTTACAGCGATGATTCTTTTGACGGTTCTTTTTATTCTAGGATATTTAACCCCCGAAGAAGCCGTCTCCGGATTTTCTAACCCGGCAGTCATTACCATCGCCTTTCTTTTTATTATCAGTCGTGCACTTCAAAAAACACGCATATTAGAATATTTAATCATCAGAATCAGGCGCCTGGCGGACAGGTCAATCCTTTTGGGCCGTGCCGTTTATTTGTTTACCATCGGGATAGCATCTGCTGTGGTCAATAACACGGCTATTGTTGCCATTTTCATGCCGGTCACAATCCGACTAGCCCAGAAATATAAACTAAGCCCATCCAAGATGCTAATTCCATTGAGCTATGCTGCTATTCTTGGTGGAACCCTTACGCTGGTGGGTACATCTACGAACCTCCTGGTCAATTCAATCTATGTGGCTGAACCTGGTGTTGAACCCCTGGGCATGTTTGAATTTATGAGGTACGGTGTTATCCTAATGACTGTTGGACTTCTTTATGTTCTTTTGATTGCACCCATGCTTCTTCCATCCCGGACAACCACTTCCAGTTTGACAAAAAGTTACCATTTAGGCGGATACCTTACTGAAATGAAGGTTACTTCAGATTCTCCACTAAATGGAAAAACATGTCTTGATAGAAGTATCAATAAAAACTATGATGTGATGGTATTAGATATCCTGAGGGATGGAAATATGATTACCAATAGCATTCGATTAACAAGGTTAAGAACAGGAGATATATTGTTTGTGAGGGGAACCCTGGAAAATTTCCTGCGAATGAAGGAAGTAGAAAAAGTTGCACTGCTCACGGATGAAAAGCTCACCCAGCAAGAGTTGGAACAGGAAGACAATGTTTTGGTGGAGTGTCTCTTAACAGATAAATCAGAATTGGTAGGTCAGAGTTTGATGTCGGGTAATTTTCGCAGAAGGTTTGGCTCATTTATTCTTGCTATTCGCAGGGAAGGTATGATCTTGAGAAAAAAGATTGCCCATGTTGTGTTGAATGCCTATGACACATTATTAGTTTACGGACCTGAGAATAAAGTAAATGATCTGTCAAAAAGTGGAGAATTTATTGTCCTGAGAGAAGTAGGCGCGGAATTACGAAAACAACGGTTCTGGTGGATGACTGTTGTGGTGATTCTAGGCACCATTGGTTTGGCTGCGCTGGGAATAATGCCGATTGTGAAAAGTGCTATGCTGGGAGTTGTAACTTTATTTGCGTTAAGAATTATTTCTCCTCAGGAAGGGTATCAGTCCATTAACTGGCAGGTGATTGTTTTGATTTCGGCGCTGATTCCTGTTGGTATCGTGATCCAAAAAACTGGAACGGCAGAATGGATTGGAGGATTTATTTCAACTATTGCAAGGTCTGCACCTGTCGAATGGCAGCCCAAGGTTCTTTTAGCACTGATTTATTTATTGACCATCATCTTGACTGAGATATCATCCAATGCCGCCACAGCGATCATTATGACACCCGTTGCCTTAGCTGTAACCCAGCAAATGGGATTTGAACCACGGGCATTTATTTTTGCAGTTGCATTTGCAGCATCAGCATCCTTTATAACTCCAGTAGGATACCAAACAAACCTGATGGTCTATGGCCCAGGTGGATACAAATTCAGTGATTATATCCGGGTTGGGTTTCCGTTGGCACTTGTATTCTGGGTAATGGCAATTTATATCCTACCAATTTTATGGCCCATCTAACCGAACAGGTTAAAATGAAATTAACTGGGAGTGATGTCAACAGCATGCTTAAGAAAGTCAATGATAATGTTTAAGCATATTTGATTTATTCCCGTTCTTTAATTATAAAGACGGTTTCCATAACCTGTAAATTCGAGGCTTGTGGAAATAAATTCTAAATCCGAATCTCGTCTTAATTCCTTTTTAGATAACCCATCAAAAGCACTTTGGACCCTGGCCATTCCCATCATGTTTGGTATGGGGATTCATACAGTTTATAACATTGTAGATATGATGTTTATCGGACGGTTGGGTGGGAATGCCATTGCAGGTGTTGCCTTCAATATGCCGGTCTTTTTTCTTATGCTTGGGCTTACCATGGGGCTGGGTTCTGGTGTCACTGCTTCGATTGCCAGATTTATAGGTGAAGACAATAAAAGGAATGCAGATAATAGTGCTGAACATGCCTTGGCGATGGCAGCAGTTATTGCGACTATTTTTA
>Ga0208765_1000503_pt1 | contig 25872 bp, 18 predicted proteins | sample ETNtaG_2_FD_185783 | JGI IMG/M metagenome (GOLD analysis project Ga0208765, IMG submission 185783) | Marine microbial and viral communities from oxygen minimum zone, Eastern Pacific Ocean - ETNP201406SV203 (SPAdes) (version 2) | ecosystem: Environmental > Aquatic > Marine > Oceanic ...
AGAAGGTCCCAAGGGTTGGGCTGTTCGCCCATTAAAGTGGTACGTGAGCTGGGTTCAGAACGTCGTGAGACAGTTCGGTCTCTATCCGCTGTGGGCGAAGGAAATTTGAAGGGAGCTGCTTCTAGTACGAGAGGACCGAAGTGGACGAATCTCTGGTGTACCAGTTGTTCCGTCAGGGGCAGTGCTGGGTAGCTACATTCGGACAGGATAAGCGCTGAAAGCATATAAGCGCGAAACCCACCCTAAGATTAGATTTCCCTGCCTTTAAGGCAATAAGGCTCGTTGAAGACTACAACGTTGATAGGCTACAGGTGTAAGTGCAGTAATGCATTCAGCCGAGTAGTACTAATTAGCCGAATGGCTTTATCAAGTTTTTACTCTTGAATATGAATTTGGCCCAATTTCCAAAATTTTTTCCGGTGGCTATAGCGTAGGGGAAACACCCGATCCCATCCCGAACTCGGCAGTTAAGCCCTTCAGCGCCGATGGTACTGCGCGGGAGACCAGCGTGGGAGAGTAGGACGTTGCCGGGAACATTTCAAAAGCCCCGAATTTCGGGGCTTTTTTGTAATAGAGATTGTGATGTAATACACAATCATTCTTTTTTATTTTGTTTACGTCGAGAAATAATGGGTAAATTTTGTTAAGTAGCATAAAACACAAATGAGAATTATAAAATATACCGCACATCTAATACTTCTACTTTTTGGATTTACCCATTCCTTAAAAGCTCAGAATGTGACGCTTTCCGGCGATATTTTTGAATATGCTACGTATTATGTAAACAGTTTTGATTTGAATACTGGAGCTACCAATGTTCAAATATTCCGGTATCAGCTTACATCAGATGAATATCCTATTAGTGTAAAAATAAGGTTTCGTGCATCCATGCTTTCCCCGTCTCTGGGTATCAACAGCGAACAGACCATTATTGAAATAGTAACGGATCCATTTGAACTACAGGCCCCTGTTATCCTGGATAACAGAGACATTTCATCTGAAACTGCAGTGATCTATGATATGGATAGTCCTCCTAACAGTATAGAATTAACGGGACAGGTTGTAGAAAGTTTAGATCCATCTCAAGCAGATGCCATCCTTCAAAGTGTTATGACAACAGGAAAGATCGCTGATGGAGAATACACGTTTGAAGTTCAGATACTTTCCGAAAACGATCAGGTTTTAACATCCGACTCGAAAACAATTTTAGTTCAATCTCCTGTATCTATAAGCCTAGAATCCCCGGCTGGTATTTTATCAGATACCCTGGATAATGTTATTTATACAACCTTTCCTATTTTTCAGTGGTTCTCTCAGCCCTGCAACGGATGCAATACCTATATTCGTGTAGCCCGATATAATTCTGAAGTTCATAGCTCCTTAGAAGATGCCATAGAAGATCAGCGAGTTTTGCCTTTTGACCAGACCGAAGATTGGCACCTTATCGATAATATTAACAGTTACCAGTATCCATTTAGCGGAGCATATCCGCTGGAAGAAGGAAAAGTCTACTGCTGGCAGGTCATGATGACCATGCCCACAACATCCGGTTCTGAAGAGATGCCATCTTCCATTGCTGCTTTTAAGATTGGTGTAGCAGGGAATGTTGAGACTCCGGATATGATTTCAAACCCACTCTTAATGGCGTTACAGCAGGCGTTAGGCGATGACCAGTTTAATGCATTATTTGGATCGGGGAATGAGCTACAGGGTTTTAATCCCACGGGTCAATTGGAAATAAACGGGATTAATGTAGATGAATCCGTTGTTAATTATCTACTAAACCAGATCATAAGCAATACTTATCAGATACAGTCGATTGCAGTAGAATGATAAAAACAAACAGATATATTATACTTGCTGTATTTTTTATTTCCATTATTTTTGGAAGCCAGATTGCTGTTACCACAAAGGTAAAAGGACTGGTAGAGATCATGCCGGTAGGGAAAAAAGATTTTTCAGACTTGAAAGCAGGTACTATCCTATCGGATGGAGATAAAATAAGAACCGGTTCATCAGGATTTGTAGCCATTATTTTTATTGACGATAAGTCCACCTTGAAATTGAAAGGAAATTCAGAAGCGGTGATTATGGGTCAACGCACTGCTGCGAGTATCTCGAAAAAGATTAATATGGATTCTGGAACTGTTCGCGCGACAGTGAATAAACAAAATACAGATTTTGTCATACAGACACCTACATCTGTGGCATCTGTAAAAGGGACTGACTTCTGGTTACTGACTGACCCTGTAACCGGAGATCAGATAATATGCGTTGAAGGTACTGTAGGACTTGTGAATTCTGAAACCGGTGAAGATGTAGACGTGACTGAAGGTATGTCTTGTATTTCAATACCCGATGGGACTCTTGAATTGGGTGAAACAGACCCCAGTTCCATTCCTGACGACCCAAGCGATGAACAGGAAGGGCCATCTCAAATTAGGATCTATTTAGAAGGTCCAAACGGTGAACAAAAAGTCATGGTTATTGAATATCAATAATCTTTTTCCTTCGCCTTAAATTCCAATAAACTTCCCCCTATGCGAAACCGAACTTTACAGAAAATATTTCTGGTGTTACCCCTGTATCTAATCGGGGTTGGTTTTTCTCAATCTAACCATCTGTATTACCATAAAAGTCCCAGTCCTGTACAGGCTGGGGATGGTGTAGAAATTTCCCAATTAATGTTTACAGAGGAGCCCATTGCATCAGGCATGCTCTTTTTCCGGGATCAGGGTGAATTAAGTTACCAGGAAGTGGACATGATATTTACAAGCGGTAAATGGGTGGGTTTGATTCCAGCCCACCGTGTCACTTTAAGAGGAATCGAATATGTTACAATTCTAACGACACAGGAAGGAGGACGTATTGCTCTCCCACTGGTAGATAATCCATTTGATGCGCCTTTAGTTATCCGTGTGGGTCCCCGTCAAGTTTCTAAAAAAATGGCTAGTAAGAAACGTAAAGCAGATGACCTGGGAGGGGATTATGTGGATGCGGATGTTCTGGTACTCTCACCGGAAGACGGGTCTATTAACCGGCCGGATGAAATTGTTATTTCTGTTTCACTTTTTAATGCTCCAAATGTTGATCAAACGGACTTTCAATTATTTATTGATGATAAAGATTATACAGAACAGACCGTCATTTTTGGTGATGTTTTGTCTTTAGTACCAGGCAAGGATATGGATTTTGGATTTCATTCCATCAAACTCCTTTTTAAAACAACCTATGGTGTCGATGTGGTGCCAGTCCAATGGTCTTTCAATGTAAGCAAGGGTATGGAAAATGTTGCAGAATCCTTCAATTATAAAGGTTCATTAGTGAGTAAACGATCTTCCAGCACCGCTTCATCCATTTCCATTGAAGAGCGGGAATATTCTGGCAAGATTAATGCGGAACTGAGCTGGATCAAAGGTCGATACTCCTTTCGCAGATCCAGCCGTGAATCCAAATTAGCCCAGCCTCTGAATCGAACAAGCCTTACATTACAAATTACCGATTATTTGAAAATTGAAAATGGCGATGTATATCCATCTATTTCCCCATTTATTTTAGATGGTAAGCGGGTTGACGGTCGACATATTAATGCGGATTTCAATTATGGATTTGGGTTCGACGGGTTCAACATATTAGGCAGGGACTTTTTAGCATTTGATTTAAATGGGACTGTCGAGTTTCAAACTGTATCTGGGAAACTAGCTAGGGAAGTTCAATACAAGAAGGGAATAGACCGGGCTTACGAATTACTTACGGACAATGTTCAGTATGATGATATGGGAAATAGAATCTATATATTCAACCGAAAAGGGTATACGTTTCCCCGGGATATTGCGTCAGCACGTTTAGCCTTCTCTTTTAATAACCGGTTAAAAGGAGGCTTCCATTTTCTTAAAGCAAAAGACGATTATGAAGAAATCAATGTACGAGCCCCTGATAACAGCATTTTTTCAGTAGATACCACTATCACTGGAGATTCAGTGGCCCAGCATTACACGCTTGCCCAGTTTATTGATTCACTTGCCAACGGAGATACGGTAAAGATCCGGAAGAAGAACTGGAATGATGGTATGCCTGAAGAGAACCTGGTCCTGGGGTTTGATTTTGAAGGATCCATGGATCATCGGAAAATTCTGTTCCAAATGGGCTGGAATATGAGTTTCACTAATTATAACATTTGGGCTGGGACAGCTAACAAGGATTCATTAGACCTTTTGATGGATACTTTAAGTGATGGAAAACTCATGGGAAACTTTGAAGTTGCAACTATCGGAGACTTTATTGAATCATGGAAGGATATTTTCACCGTTAATCCTCTTTACATGTCACCGATATTACCTATAGATCCCATTGCTGCAGAAGAGAACAGGGTACGTGCTATAATGAACATGCCTGCTTCCGCCTATTACCTGCGGGTCAAAGGAAGCTACTCGTTTAATAATATCCTGATAGAATACCGGCAGCTAGGTTCTGAATACAAAAGTTTTGGAAACCCATACCTGACAAACAACATCCGGGAATTAACAATGAACGACCGATTATCTGCTTTAGGCAGGCGCCTTATGATTGTCGCGGGTTATAAATACAGAGATAATAAATTATCAGAATTGGTCGCCAATCCCATAGCAACGCGGACCGTTTCTTTTAATACGACCCTGGTTCCGGGCCCAGGTGCGCCTTCCCTTATTATGAATTTGCAGTCCATCGGCAGGACAAATGGCATTGATTCCATAGATACGGACCAGTATGGAAATTATCTTGCTGACAGCAGGGAAAATTCTCAGGCATTAAATGTAATGGGTTCGGTCAATATACCAGGAAATTTTGAAACATTCACTACAACCACATCCATTAATGTGAATTCCATTACCTATAAGGATAATTTATCGTCCGAAAGAAATAAAGATTATTTTTTCCAAAAATCAGAGACCCAGACCCTGTCTGTTACAGTTTCAACCCGATTTCAATTTCCTTTGAAAACATCATCTACCTTTAATCAAACAAAAGTATTTGTTCCTTATCTAGATGAGAATAATCTGCCCTATAAACAGGAAAACTCATGGACATCCTTTAGTACATCGGCTCAATATGCTTTATTTAAAAACAGGTTGAGATTCCGTGGAGGCATCGATTTTATGACAAATGGAGAAACCGATGATGCATCCATAAAGCTTTACGGTGGTAAATTTGGAAGTGACTGGGATATTTTAAATAAATTGACTTTAACCTTTAATAGTTCCATCAGAATAAATGACAGTAAAGCCTATACATCGGATGAGTCAGATAATGATGGGGACGGAAAGGTTGATGAATCGGGCGAAAACTGGTCAGTGAACAGCTCCGGATTTAACGTGACACTTGGATATAGATTTTGATCGAAAATATTAAAAAATTCTTCCAGACCCATGTGGTAGATCTAAGTCTGACTCTGGCTGCCATCCTTTTTACCTGCGGATTTCACTGGTCGGGAATTTTTGATTTTATGGAACTTAAAACCTATGACTATCGGTTTCATTCGGTTCGTGGTCCCCTAACAGGCTGGAGAGCCAGCGATTCAACCATCATTAATATGGGAACAGATGTGGTCCTGGTCGAAGTGGATGATGAGGCCTGGCGAATCCTTAAAGATAAAAAAATTCCATGGCCCTACCCGAGAGGAGATATCTGGTCTAGGGCAGTAGAAAATATTTCAAAAGCAGGTGCCAAGGTTATTGCATTTGATATTCAATTTGATTCCCCGGACGCACGATCAGAGTATTTAAGAAGTGTCAGTAGAAATCTTCCATCTGATTTCCAGCAATATCTTCCTGGACATGGTGATATCCTGTTGGCAGAGTCCATCCAAAATGCGCAGGACAATGGAACAAAAGTGGTTATGGATGTGAAAATGGTGCGTGAGCCTACGAGAATTCCGCCCACCTACATTGCCTATCCTGTCCCGGAAATCATGGATGTAAATCCTGAAACAGGGCTCATTAATGATATGCTTGATACGGATGGGTTTTCCCGCCAATACAGTATTGCCGGTTATATGGAGCATGAACCGGATATAGCCTACCTCACACTGGGCGTAGAATGTGTTAAGGCATTTTTGGCCATTCCAGATGATGCAGTGCCGACCTTCAATGCAGATAATTTATTATGGAATTTTGGAGATCTTAATATCATATCCTATGGGCGGACCAATAATTTCCTGGTTAATTATTACGGTCCCCCATCCGGATATAAAATCCCCGGCGGTAATAATTTTAAACCTTGGGGTACTTTTCCAAGATTTTCCCTGTCCCAGATTCTTGATACCCAGGATTATGACCTGCCTGAAGATCTGGACTGGATGAGTCAGTTTATTCCGGGAGAAATACCCGATTGGATCCTGGCAATTGAAGACGAAGCAGAACGGAATAACATGATGGCTATGATGGGTCTGGGTGCTGATTTTGACATAACACAATCACCATTCTATAACAAGATAGTCATATTGGGTGTAAATGTAGAGGTCATACATGATGTTAAGTCCACCCCGTTTTATAATTATATGGATTTGAGTCAGCTCACTCCAGGGATGGAGACTCATGCGAACGCTATCCAAACCATCCTTCATAATAATTATATCAATGTATTTGGAGGAAAAACCACCCGGTATATGGCGGAAGGCACTCCTTATCCAATGGCCAATTTTTTATTGATCTTTTGCTTATGTACCCTGGCGTACATATTACTCACCAAGATTGACCTTCACCCCATTGTTGCAGGAATTATAATCTTTTCAGAAGGATTGGTGTACTATGCCATTGCTATGGGTATGTTTGCCAATGACAACTGGTGGTTCTTGAAATCAACGATTGCGAGTCTTCTGCCCGGCGGGCTCCATGAAAAGTATTATGACCAACTCCAAGTTGTGCTGCCGGGACCTGGAGAATCCTATATAATGCCCATCATTGCTCCACTGGCTGGTCTTGTTTTAACCTATGCCAGTAATATCATTTTTCAATTTTTACATGAACAGAAGGATAAGAAATTTTTACGGGAAACATTCGGAACCTATATAGCTCCTAAAGTGCTGGATAAAATGTATGAAGAGAAACAGGCCCCAAAACTGGGCGGTGTAGAAGGTCATCATACTGCATTTTTTTCGGATATCCAGAATTTTTCAACATTCTCTGAAGTCCTTGAACCGGAACGGATGGTGGCCTTGATGAATGAATACCTGACTGTCATGTCGCAGGTAATTCTTGATAATGAAGGCACCTTGGATAAATATATCGGTGATGCTATTGTAGCATTTTACGGCGCACCAGCACCGGTAGAAAACCACGAGAAAAAATCTTGTACTACTGCACTTTTGATGCAGGATGCCCTCGAAGATTTAAGGCAGAAGTGGCTAGGAGAAAACGACTGGCCAGATATTGTATATTCCATGCAGCACCGTATCGGGTTGAACTGCGGAAAAATGGTCACAGGCAATATGGGTTCTCAAATGCGGATGAATTATACTATGATGGGAGACACTGTAAATTTAGCTGCAAGACTGGAATCATCTGCAAAGCAGTATGGAGTCTATAATTTTGTGGGTGAGAATATCTACGAAGAAACCAAGGACGAATTTATCTTCAGGTTTTTAGACTTTGTTCGTGTAAAAGGAAAAAACATTCCGGTGAAAGTCTACGAACTGATTTCAGCCAAGAACAATGCAGACAACCATACCGTTAACCTTATTAAAGTATTTGAAGAAGGGCTTGACCATTATTATCAGCAACAGTGGGATAAAGCACTTATACATTTTGAAAAGGCTGAAGGGATGGAGGATCATTTTACGTCTCGCAATACTACACCTTCAGCCGTGTATATTGAGCGGTGTACCATGTTCATAGACAGTCCACCTGGTAAAGACTGGGATGGAGTCTGGACCATGACATCAAAATAAAACTTTATCGGGAACTTTTCCGAAATCATTCGTTTCATCTTTAATTTTTAAGGTCTTTTCTTATGCAGAATTCACGCGGACATATCTTGTGGGTGGATGATGAAATTCAACACCTGAAACCCCATATATTATTTCTCGAAGAGAAGGGCTATACCCTCTCCCAGGCAACCAATGGCCAGGATGCCATCGCATTATCGGAAAAAAATAATTACGATCTGATCCTGCTGGACCAATCCATGCCAGGGATGGATGGTCTTCAGACACTGGATGAGTTGAAAAATAACCGTTCATCCCAACTCATTATCATGATAACAAAAACAGAGGATGAGTGGCTTATGGATGAAGCCATTACAGGGCAGGTGGAACAATTTTTAATCAAACCTGTAAGTCCCAGCCAGATATTCATGGCATGTAAACAGGCCCTGGAAAAGAGCAAGCTTCGGGAAAAAAAAGCCACAAGTGATTATTTAAAAGAATTCCAGGAAATCGATGCTCGCATGGGAAATGATCTCGGGGCAGATGAATGGTGGACATTGTACGATCGTCTTGTAGACTGGCAATTAAAATTCGATACTTACAGAGATACGGGTCTCGGCTCTATTCTTGAAGAACAGATACAAACCTGTAATAAGGAATTTGTACACTTCATAGAATCCAATTACAGGTCTTGGATGAATGCTGAAGATCGTCCAATGTTTTCTAAGGACATTGTTAAACAGTATGTAAAACCTATCCTGGAACAGGATAAAAACGTTTGTCTTCTGGTTGTTGATTGTATGCGCCATGATCATTTCAAAGCTATGATGCCCCTTCTGGAGCAATTCTATACGATTGATCTGAATTATATGTTTTCGTTACTGCCAACTGCAACACCCTATTCCAGGAATGCTATTTTCAGCGGTATGTATCCGGACGAAATGGTGTCTACCTATCCAAAACAGGCTTCGGACATGGAAGATGATGCCCCCAGTCTTAATCGGTATGAAAAACAATTCCTTTTGGATCAGTTAGAAACGCTTGGATTAAGTCATAAGTCCATGCACTATCACAAGATCTGGGCTGTGCAGGAAGGAAAAAAATTCCAGAATCGAATTAAAGATTATGCCCAGCAGGACCTGTTAGCACTGGTGGTTAATTTTGTGGATATCCTGGCCCATAAGAGTTCCCAGATGGAGGTATTGAAAGAAATGGTTCCGGATGAATCTGGGTATAGAACTGCCGTCAGATCCTGGCTAGAGCATTCATGGTTGTTGCAGGTTCTCAAACATTTAAGCGAAAGTGGTTGGTCTGTCATTATGACCAGCGACCATGGAAGTATTCGCGTACAGAATGATGTAATGGTTGCAGCTGACCGGAATGCTTCCTCTGGAGTAAGATATAAATTTGGCAGGAACTTGAATACAAATGAAAAAAATGCTCTCATTATTAAAGAACCTGGTCACTATAGATTACCCGTTTTTGGACCCCAGCCTAGTTATATCATAGCAAAGGATGAAAATTATTTTGTATACCCTAATGAGGCTCATAAATACCAGAGAAAATTCAAAAATTCCTTCCAGCACGGCGGAATCAGTATGGAAGAAATGATAGTCCCTGTTGCAGTGATGAAAGGACGAGGTTGATGATTGTTGCATGCCATTCTATTGATGAAACGCATACATTAGCTAAAAAATTGGCTGCACACATTTCACCCGGAAGTGTTGTGGCTCTGATAGGTGATCTTGGGACGGGTAAAACAACCTTTACTCAAGGATTTGCTAAAGCATTAGGTATTAGTGAGAGAGTGGGATCGCCTACTTTTAAACTGGTCTCTGAATATGATGGTATTGGGTATAAGTTATATCATATTGATGCCTACAGGTTGGAAGGTCCAGATGATTTTTTAAATATTGGTGGAGAAGAATATCTGGTGTCTGATGATGGTGTTACACTTATCGAATGGGCTGATATTATTGGTGAACTTTTGCCGGAAGATACGGTCAGGATTAGGTTTTCTAGGACTCAGGATCATCCGGAATCGCGGCATATTGAAATTAAAGGCTTTGATGGTGACATCTAAAACCCTATTAGCTTTGGAGACATCATCTACAGTCTGTGGTGTAACCATCGTTCATGGAGAAGATATATTAAGCCTGGCAGAAGAACCAGTACACAGGAAACACGCTGAAATTCTCCCAAAATTCATTGAATTAGCATTCCAACAGAGTGAGAAATCCTTTGAAGAACTGGATGCCATTGCGGTGAGCATTGGGCCGGGATCTTTCACGGGGTTAAGGATCGGTCTTGGATTTGCAAAGGGCATGGCCTATGCCCATGGACTACCCATCATCCCAGTGCCCACCTTATTGTCCTTGGCATTTGGATTACAGGATGACAAGCCCACAAGGGGAATTGCACACTCCCATTCAAGAAAAGTATTCTACCAGGAATTTGAATGGCAGAACACAGTTCCCCGGGTTAAAGATGTTGCAGTTGTAGGGGAAATCGATCTATTTATAAACCAGCTTAAAAAGGGTTTTCAATGGAACTGCGACTCTCTTTTAGGTGACCAAAACATCATCAAAAAAGCAGAACCTTCAGCCGCCTTTGTTGGCCGATTGGCATCTATCTATTTTGATGAATGGGCTAGGAAAAAGCCATACGATCTCGTACCCGATTATATCGCTCCCTTTGAGATAAAAAACCGTGCATGATGAACCTATTATTCGAACAGGAGCTCCTTCTGACAATGAAGCCATTCATGCGATAGAGCAGTCTGTTTTTAAGGAAGACCCTTGGTCTATGGAGATGATCTCAGAGGAAACAGCGGAAGATCCTTCACGAATAACCTGGATTATGGAACTTGGGGAACTAATGATTGGCTATTGTATGGTTCGGTTTGGACCAGGCGAAGTTCATCTCATCAATATGGCGGTGGTAACATCCTTTCATCGCATGGGGCTGGGCAAAAGGATGCTGGATCATTTTTTAGACCAAATCCCAGCGAAATCGTCCGTATTTTTAGAAGTCAAACGGGGTAATTTCCCCGCCATTAATCTTTATTTAGGCGCAGGTTTTGAAGGTGTTGCTATCCGCGAGGCCTATTACAGGGACGGAAGCGATGCCATTGTAATGTGCATGATAAAAGAATAGACGGTGTTTTATGGTCTGGTTCAAACGAAAAGAAAAAAAATTCAAGGATCCGGAAAAGAAATCAATTCCTGATGGGCTCTGGGATAAGTGCCCTTCCTGTGATGAGATTATCTACCGTCCTGAACTTGAAAAGAACCTGTCAGTCTGTCATCATTGCGACCACCATTTTCGAGTTTTACCCCAGCTCTATGTTGATCTTCTTTTGGATAAGGGGTCGGAGACCCGGCACTTTGAGACCTTGGGGTCAAAGGATTTTTTAGCGTTTAAGGCAAATAAAGCCTACAAAGACCAGATCATTGCAGCCAAGGCCAAAACCGGTGAACAGGATGCCATACAGATCTATAAGGGAAAAATGAACGGCAATGATGTGATGATGGGCATCATGAATTTTCAATTTATTGGTGGTAGCATGGGGTCTGTCGTGGGAGAGGCAGTGTCCAGGTCATTAGTCATGGCGGGTGAAAAAAAGATACCTTTAATATTGATCTGTTCATCCGGGGGAGCGCGAATGCAGGAAGGAGCTATTTCACTCATGCAGTTAGCTAAGACTAGCACGCAATTGGCAAAATTTTCTAAAAATGGCGGACTTTTTATTCCAGTATTAACCGATCCCACTACGGGGGGTGTTACGGCCAGTTATGGGATGCTAGGTGATGTGATTCTCGCAGAACCCGGTGCCCTGATTGGGTTTGCAGGTCCCAGAGTCATTAAACAGACCATTGGTCAGGATCTGCCAAAAGGATTCCAAAGATCTGAGTTTTTATTGGAAAAAGGATTTATTGACCACATCGTTCATCGAATTGACATGAAAGGGAAAATTTCAACTCTGATATCACTCCTTTCATGAACCGACCCAGAATCCTTATTACAAATGATGATGGTATTTTTTCCCCAGGGATTCATGCTCTTTGGGAAGCCATGGTTGAATTAGGTGACCCCACTGTGGTGGCTCCAAACATGGAACAAAGTGCCGTGGGTCATGCCATTACATTAACCGATCCCCTGAGAGTAGACCCGGTAAAGCGTTCCGGCGGTTTCAAAGGCTGGTCTGTAACGGGTACACCTGCTGATTGTGCTAAAATTGCCATAAAATCAATTTTGGATGAAAAACCGGACCTGTTGATTTCCGGGATCAACCTTGGGGCCAATGTGGGAACGAATATCATCTATTCCGGAACCGTCTCTGCCGCAACAGAAGGCACAATTCTCGGCATCCCTTCCATAGCCATTAGTCTGGGATCCTACAAAACCGATGATTGGCGTGGTGCAAAAGCAGCGGCGGTGGATTTAACCAGACATGTGCTGAAACACGGCGTTCCAAAAGGTACGTTGTTGAATGTAAATGTGCCCTATTGCGATCCTGAAGAGATCAAGGGTATACAGGTCACCAGGCAGGGCAACCAATATTTCAAGGATGAATTCGAAGAACGTACCGACCCAAGGCGGCGCACCTACTATTGGATGAAAGGACAGATTATCGATAAAGATGAATCCATGGAGTTTGATGGAAAAGCTGTGTCCGAAAAATATGTGAGTGTTACACCAATTCATTTCAGTGTTACAAATGAATCCTATCTTAAGAAATTGACCAGACAGTTTTTGGATGAATAAGCTTCATAAAAGTGGAGTAGTAATCCTTGATTTTGGTTCTCAGTATACGCAGCTTATTGCACGTAGGATCAGGGAACAGAATGTTTATTCGGAAATTCTGCCCCCGGAAACAGCATTCAATGAAATTCTATGCCGGGAACCGGCTGCACTCATTCTTTCTGGCGGTCCAAGTAGTGTTTATGAAAAAAATGCACCAGATTTTGATTCTCATATTCTGGATAGTGAACTTCCTACTTTGGGAATCTGTTACGGTCTCCATTTACTAGCCCAGCACCAGGGAGGTGTAGTGGAGTCTACAGGACAGGGGGAATACGGTTTTGCTGAAATAACCGCTGAAAATGAAATAGGACTTTTATCGGATATTTCATCACCTTCGAAGGTCTGGATGAGTCATGGAGATCGAGTAAAACATTTGCCGGAAGGCTGGCAGACCCTGGCTCATTCTTCAAATGGTGTTGTGGCAGCCATGGCCAATGAGGACCAGTCCCGAGTTGCAACCCAGTTTCATCCGGAAGTAATCCATACTGCTGAAGGAGAAACTATACTTCGGAATTTTCTTTTTAAGATCGCTGAATGCGCACCCAACTGGACAGCAGGCAATTTTGTCCAGGAACAGGTAGAGTTGATCCGAAAACAGGTTGGTGATGGGAAGGTTCTTGTAGGAGTTAGCGGCGGTGTGGATTCAACCGTGGTTGGTGCGCTACTACACAAAGCCATAGGGGATAGATCTACTGCTGTATTGATCGATCATGGTTTACTTAGAAGCAATGAGGCAAGAGATTGCGTTAATGCATTAAAAACCGGACTGGGTGTTAATATTCATTCCTATGATGAATCGGAATATTTTCTTTCTAAACTGAAAGGTGTAACCGATCCGGAAGAAAAACGTAAAATTATCGGCAACCAGTTTATTTACTCATTTGATCGCATCGCCCATGAGCTGGGAGAAATGGAATTTTTAGCCCAGGGTACCCTCTATCCGGATGTGATTGAGAGTGGCATTAGCAAGGGTAAAACGGCCCATGTGATCAAAAGTCACCACAATGTGGGTGGGCTGCCAGATGATATGGAATTTGAACTTATCGAACCCTTAAGGGAACTATTCAAGGATGAAGTTAGGAATGTGGGAAGAGAATTGGGGTTGCCAGATGCTTTGATTGAACGTCATCCGTTCCCCGGACCGGGGCTTGCTGTGCGGATCATTGGAGAAATTACCAGGGAGCGGATCCGTATTCTCCAAGAAGCAGATCAGATTTACATGGATATTCTTCATGAAGATGGATTGTACAATAAGATCTGGCAGGCATTTTCCGTTTTAATTCCTGTGCAAACGGTTGGTGTAATGGGCGATCAGCGTACCTATGAAAATCTCCTTGGACTCAGGGCAGTCACCAGTACCGATGGAATGACGGCAGATTGGTTTCGCATGCCTGCGGACACCTTAACCAAGATTTCAAATCGGATCGTGAATTCTGTACGTGGAATCAACCGCGTTGTCTATGATATTACATCTAAACCTCCTGGCACGATTGAATGGGAATAGATAATCAAGTTCTATGAATTATCTAATTATTTTTTATACTATTTGATTGGATTATTTTTGGATGTCTCGAATAATATTATCATAATATAAATGGCTGATATTATTCTAAGAAAAGCAAAAAATACTGATGCAAGTGAAATTGCAGCTGTTCTGCTGGATTTTTACAATATGGATGATGCAGCGGAAGCAGTCCATTCTTTTGAATCGGAAAAAAATAAAGACTATCATTACATCGTTGCCTTGGAAAATGAGAAAATAATCGGTCTTGTAACCTGGCTGATTCACGGACTACCCAAGCATGGCCTGTTTGAGCTGGACCGGATTTGCCTGTTATCGGAATCCAGGGGTAAGGGTGTGGGAAAAAAACTGGTTGACACATTGATCAATGATGCCCGATCCTGGTTTGAAGACCAGGGTGCTAGGATCAGAAAACTCTACCTTTTGACACATGAAGACAACACATCTGCGCACATCTTCTATGAAAAAGTAGGTTTCACTCATGAAACAACTCTAACAGGTCATTATTATGATGATAAAGATGAGCGGGTGTATAGTATATTTTTTCAATAGAGTAACGATTATAATAGGGATTCAATTAAGATACTATGTGTGGCATAATAGGATATATTGGTGACAGGGATTCAGTACCCGTGCTATTGAAAGGGTTACGGCGTCTGGAATACAGGGGCTACGATTCTGCGGGAATTGCACTTTTACAGGATAATAAGATTGCCCATTTGAAGAAAGCAGGCAAAGTGTCGGGCCTCCAGTCCCTGGTGGATGATTCACCCTTAAAAGGGAATTGCGGTATTGCCCATACCCGCTGGGCCACCCATGGCGAGCCTAATGACATCAATGCTCACCCCCATTTGGACCAGACTGGAAATATTGCCCTGGTTCATAATGGAATTATTGAGAATTTTGAGACTCTGAAGGAAGTTCTAATAGACAAAGGTGTTTTATTCACCAGCGATACGGATACGGAAGTTCTGGTTCAGCTCATATCAGTATTATATTACGAAGATGAAAGTATCAGTTTTGAAGATGCCGTTCGTGCCGCACTTCAATGGGTGGTAGGTGCTTACGGTATTGTTACTATCTGTGCCGATGAGCCAGATACCATAATTGCTGCCCGGATGGGTAGTCCCTTGGTCCTAGGAGTGGGAGACAATGAATATTTCCTTGCCAGTGATGCATCGCCCATTGTGGGCCATACGCGGAACGTGATCTATTTGGATGATGAGGAAATAGTCAAATTGACCCGGAAGAATCATGCCATTTCTAGCATATTTTCAAAAGAAGTTTTAATAAAAACCCTTTCGGAAATAAATATGAGCATTGAAGAAATTGAAAAAGGTGAATTTCCCCATTACATGCTGAAGGAGATCCACGATCAGAAACATTCGATTACAAATACAATGCGAGGCAGATTAAATCTGGATGACGGCACTACCAATCTTGGCGGTATTGCAGATTGTATGCCTAATCTTTTATCTGCATCCAGGATCTATATCACTGCCTGTGGCACATCCTGGCATGCGGGCCTGATTGGTAAACATCTAATTGAAAATTATGCACGGGTTCCTGTGCACGTGGAATATGCATCAGAATTTCGCTACCGGAATGCCATCATTGATCCCAATACGGTCCTAATTGCTATCAGTCAGTCCGGTGAAACAGCTGATACACTGGCAGCAGTAATAAAAGCAAAGGAAATGGGAGCCCTTACTCTGGGCATCTGTAACGTGGTCGGAAGTTCCATTGCCCGGGAGACAGACGCGGGGATTTACACCCATGTAGGCCCTGAAATAGGCGTTGCATCTACTAAGGCATTTACAGCACAGGTTACAATACTGACCATGCTTGCGTTGAAAATTGGCAGAAAAATGGGTGTTGCAAAGCATCGGGGACAAAATTTGATCTCTGCTTTAAATCGGGTGGATGATGATGTGCAGATGATCTTGGATAGTTCCAATTCCATCAGGATTGTTGCAAAAAAGACTATGCACACCAATAATTTTCTATACCTTGGCCGGGGAATTAATTTTCCTGTGGCGCTGGAAGGTGCCTTGAAACTGAAGGAAATATCCTATATTCATGCTGAAGGCTACCCGGCTGCGGAAATGAAACACGGACCTATTGCGCTAATTGATGATAATATGCCTGTGGTATTCATAGCTCCCCAGGATGGAACATTCTCAAAAATCCTATCCAATATACAGGAAGTGAAGGCCAGGAAAGGAATTGTTATTACCATTACAGACAAACCAAATAGGGAATTAAAATCACTTTCTGATTATGTATTGGAAGCCCCGATGACGCATCAGCTTGTTTTTCCCATCACCAGTTCTATCATTTTGCAACTCCTGGCGTATGAATTGGCGGTGCTGAGGGGCTGCGAAATTGACCAGCCCAGGAACCTTGCGAAAAGTGTCACTGTGGAGTAAAGAATGATAGTTCATTTTATTAGTCCATTATGAGAAAAACATTATTAATCGTATTACCACTACTACTGATTTCTTTTTCTTTTAGTCAAGAACCTATCAACTATGACACTACATTAATTGAAAAAGGTCAGTTATATTATACCAAAGACACCAATCAACCTTACTCTGGACCAGTATTCTCTTTATATGAGAATGGGAAAAAGAAAGAAGAAGGAAGTCTCAAAGATGGGAAAATGATTAGTAAGACAAAGTGGAAATGGTATAAAAATGGACAAAAGTGGTCTGAAGGAAATTATAAAGATGGTAAAGTAGATGGATCATTTACTTTTTGGTATGAAAATGGACAGAAGAATTATGAAGAAAATTATAAGGATGGGATTAAAATTGGATTATGGAGGGGTTGGTATGAAAATGGACAGAAGAATTATGAAGAAAATTATAAGGATGGGATTAAAATTGGATCAGGGACTGGTTGGTATGAAAATGGACAGAAGAGTTTTGAAATAACTTACCGGGATGGAGCACTAGATGGATTAGAGATGTATTGGTATGAAAATGGACAAAAGTATCGTGAAATAACTTACCAGGATGGGGAATTGATTAATGAAAGATACTGGACTGAGGATGGTTTTAATAACGGAGAATTAATTTTCTACTTTAATACTGGAGAAATATGGAAAAAAGGGAATTTGAAGGATGGAAAACGTGAAGGTGTATTTATTACATATGGGTACTATGGAAGTCAGGACATTTATCATAAACGAATTTTACAAAATTATAGAGATGGGAAATTAGATGGTGAAAGTGTTAACTACTTTGATACTGGAGATGTAAATGTTGTGGAGAATTATAAAGATGGGAAACAAGAAGGTAATTCTACATACTATGATAAAGATGGTAAGATATATTGGGAAGGGACCTATAAGGATGATGTATTAGTTAAAGAAATCTCTTATATTGGTTCTAAAGGACCCTTTCGATTAAACTGATGAAATCAATATCTATCCTATTAATTTTACTTTCAACTATTTTAAATGATTTTTATACTTTTGTAAACTATTATTAAATCTGCACAATAATCTTTAATCCATTTCAAAATCCTAATTCACAGGATTTGTTTAAAAAAGAATAATATTTTGTAAATTTCATCAGGCATGAAAAATCATTTTATACTAACGCTATTCCTTTTTTCCTTGGGGCTCTCTCAAGAAAATGCATCTGCCGGGGATGTGATTCAGTACGGACACAATTACACCGGTGATTTCAAGGATGGTAAACGTCATGGGGCAGGTAAGTATATCTATCCCAATGGAGACACCTATGAAGGTGAGTGGAAGAACAATATAAGAGAAGGAGAAGGAACCTTTACACATGAAGATGACAGCCATACATACGTTGGTGGGTTTGTAAATGATGACTTCCATGGTTGGGGCATCCTCCATATCATCGGCGGGGAAAAATATGAGGGGGAGTGGAAAAATGGGAAGAAGCATGGCGAAGGCACTTATTTTTATCCCTTTGGTAATACCTACACCGGTGAATGGAAGAATGATGAAAGGAATGGGAAGGGAACCTATATCTATACATTTGGGAAAAAATATGTAGGTGATTGGAAAGATGATAAAAAGCATGGTAAAGGAATTTCTACCGATGGAGAAGGCAATATTTATGAAGGCGATTTCAAAGACGGAGAAAGGGATGGACTGGCAGTCTATACTTTCAAAAGCGGGAATATCTATAAAGGAGGGTTTCTAGATGGAAAAAAGCATGGACAGGGTACCTTTACGTATGTAAACGGTGATGAGTACGATGGTGAATTTTATGATGGCAATATGGAAGGACAGGGCACCTACAAATTTGCAAATGGAAATGTGTATGAAGGGGAATGGAAAGATGATAAAAGCCATGGAAAAGGAACCTATATCTTCAAGAATGGAAACAATTATATAGGTGAGTTTAAGGATGGGAAGAGAAATGGCGAAGGCACATTTACCTACCCGGATGGTGAAAAATACATTGGAGACCATAAAGATGGGAAACGGACCGGCTGGGGTATTTTTACATTCAAGAATGGAAATACCTACGAAGGCGATTTTTGGAATGGAGAAAAGAATGGACAGGGTACCTTCATTTATCCAAGTGGAAATAAGTATGAAGGGGAATGGAAAAATGACAAAAAGCATGGCCAGGGTACATTTATCTATGCAGGTGGAGGTACCTATTCAGGTCAGTGGAAAAATGGTCTTATGCATGGACAGGGCAACTACAGTTATGCCAATGGCGATGTTTATGAAGGTGACTTTAAAAAGGGGAAGATGCATGGACGGGGCTCGTACATATTTGATAACGGGAACGAGTACCATGGTGAGTGGAAGAATGACACGATGGAAGGAGAAGGCATTTACTCCGCAGCAAACGGAAACCATTATGAAGGGATATTTTCAGATGGAAAATTGAATGGACAGGGTACCTTCAGGTCTTCCTTGGGTGAAACTTATGTAGGCCAGTGGAAGGAAGGCAAAATGAACGGTCAGGGGCTGTATACTTTTACTAATGGTAACAGGTATGATGGCGATTGGTTGGATGATAAAAGAACCGGCTTTGGTATTTACATATTTATTAACGGCAATGCTTATGAAGGTATGTTTATTGATGGGAAGCGAAATGGCGATGGAACATTCCTTCACGCCAATGGTGACATTTATATAGGTGAATGGACGGAAGGTATGATGGATGGCCAAGGTAATTACAGTTATGCTAACGGCGATAAGTATGTTGGCCAATGGACCAATGAAAAAATGGACGGTCAGGGAATCTTCACGTATTCAGATGGAAATGAATATGATGGTACATTCGTGGATGGCAGGTTAGAAGGCCAGGGTACTTTTTCCTATGTCAATGGTGACAGGTATTCAGGGTATTGGCAAGATGGTAAAATGGAAGGTCGGGGTACATTTTCTGATGCAATTGGCAATGTGTACGATGGTGAGTGGAAAAATGACAACTATAATGGTGCAGGAAAATTTACGTATTCAAATGGTGATACATACGAAGGACAGTGGGTAGATGGTAATAGAGATGGGGAAGGTACATTTGTTACATTCAACGGTGATAAATATGTAGGCATGTGGAGTGCAGGACTCAAGAAAGGCCAAGGTATTTTTATTGCATCCAATTCGGACAAATATGTAGGTCAGTGGGCCAATGATCACCGCTCAGGTGATGGTACTCAAACATATGCAAATGGTGATCGTTATGAAGGTGATTGGCACAATGATCTAAGAGAAGGAACGGGGTTATACATCTATGCGTCCGGCAGCCAGTATAATGGTGAGTGGAAAGCTGGCTTGAGACATGGCCAGGGTATATTCAATACGGATAATATTCTCAATTATTCCAATGGCGACACCTATACGGGCGAATGGAAATATGATGTCAAAGAAGGAAAGGGTAAAATTATTTACTCAAATGGTGATACTTATGATGGCGACTGGAGCCAGAATACGTTTGATGGTCGGGGAAGATACAGTTATTTCAACGGTGATACCTATGATGGTGAGTGGATAGGAGGTAAGAGAAATGGAAAGGGTACGTTCTCTGCTTCCAATGGTGATAAATACATTGGTGAATGGAAAGATGGGCAGAAGGAAGGCCAAGGCACCTTCACTTCTACCAATGGTGGTAAATACAAGGGCCAGTGGAAACGTAACAAGGAAGAGGGGAGAGGGACGTTCACTGATGCCATAGGAAATCGGTATGTGGGCGATTGGAAAAACGGCACCAGGGAAGGAAAGGGAACCTATACCTTTGTTGGACAGAAAAAAGATGTTTCCAATACTGCTCAGGATCCTTCTACATCTTCAAAGGGCAACCGCTATGTGGGCGAGTGGAAAGAGAATTATTTTCATGGGCAGGGGGCTTTTACTTATTTGAATGGTGATACCTATGAAGGAAGTTGGCAAAAGGATAAGCGCAATGGGCTGGGCATCTTAACGTCTGTTGCAGGAGAGCATTATGAGGGAGAGTGGCAGGATGACCGCAAGCATGGACAGGGTGAGTTTGATTATGCCAATGGTGACCGGTATGAAGGAACATGGAATTTCGATCGCATGGATGGACGAGGCAGCATTAATTATGAAAATGGCGATCGATATAAGGGTGATTGGAAAAGTGATCTAAGAGATGGAAAAGGTACTTACAGCTATTCCAATGGGGATCAATATGTTGGAGAGTGGCAGAATAATGTCAGGATGGGCCAGGGAAACTTCACCTATGTAAACGGTGATACCTATGATGGGAAATGGAGTGATGGAATCCGTGAGGGGTCGGGTATTTTCAGGGATGAAAAGGGCAGTATTTACGAAGGGGATTGGAAGGATGACCTAAGAACAGGCAAGGGGACCTATAAGGATGCCAATGGCGATGTCTACATTGGAGATTGGAAAAATAACCTTAGGACAGGGCATGGAAAAATTATCTATTCAAATGGAGATGCTTATGATGGGGATTGGAAAAACAATAAAAAGGAAGGAAAAGGTACGTCTACATTTATTGTAGACGGCATAACATATACAGGGGAATTTAAGAATGATTCATTTCATGGTCAGGGACGATACACCTCATCCATTGGTGATAGCTATGAAGGTGAATGGAAATATGGAAAACGGGAAGGCCAGGGTACGTTTATGTCTTCCATTGGTGACAGCTACCAGGGCGAATGGAAAAACGATTTGAAGGATGGACAGGGTAGGTTCACATTTGCAGATGGAGAACAATACATGGGAGAGTGGCAGGATGACAGAATGACCGGCCAGGGCAACTATACATTTTCCAATGGCAGCACCTGCGAAGGAACATTTTTCGATGGAAAGTTGAATGGCCAGGGTTCTTATACCTATGCCAACGGCAATGAGTATTCAGGCACTTTTAATTTAGGAAAGAGGGATGGACAGGGAACCTGTATTTTTACCGATGGAGAAACATATACAGGTGAATGGAAAGATGATAACATCAACGGTCAGGGAGAATACAAATTTGTCAACGGTAATATATATGAAGGCATGTTTGTAAGTGGAAATATGGAAGGCCAGGGTGCATACACGTTTTCAAACGGTAATATATATATAGGCGAATTCAAGGATGGGAAACGGGAAGGGCTGGGTGTTTTTACATACTCAAATGGAAACAAGTATGTGGGTGAATTCAAAAACGGAACCATGGAAGGCCAGGGCACATTTACCTATCCAAATGGGGATAAACGTGTGGGTGTCTGGAAAAATGGTAAACCTATCAATTAAATAATGGAAATTGGTTCAGGAAGACTATGTACTAAACATTATGATTACTGGTCGATTCACTCAACTATAAAAACTATACGGTGTCTGATATTTTTATTGCTTTTTAAAGGCCTATCACAACTAGAATATAATTTTGAGAATCTTGTCGAAAACTCAGGAGGTTGTGGATAATAACCACCGAAACAGGGATCATCATTCCCGGTCAGTATTTAGCCCGATGGATTATGGATTGAAACTCATGTCCCTTATGATTCGAAGGCTCAGTGCTCTAGCTGTTCTTTTGTGTATGTCTTGTTCTTATTTCCAAAAACCGGACATTATAATTGATCCCAATGCTTGGACAGGTAAAACCATCTACTTTGTTGACCTGGATGATGCCTACAAGCGTACAGCCAATTTTAACCAGATCTGGTCCAAACTTAATTCCAGGCGTTTCAGGCCTTACCACAGGTTTCAAAACAAAGAGTACACCATTGTGGGGACCTACGAAACATTCGATTATGATTTCCTTGTGATTGAGGATAAAAAGGGCAGGCGCTATAAAATGGTTTTCAGTTTAGATAGGAATGAACCGGATGAGATGCCCAGTTATATTCTCTTTATAGATGTATTAAGAGATGCCAAGATGATCATTGGAAAAACCATCTGGCTCAATGATACCTACGATCCAAGAGGATTTTATACATTTTCCGACTATGCCTTTCCTCGGTTTGATCCTGTCATGGTTAAGGATGTATTTCATTATCAAAACAGTGATTTTGATTACCCCGTCTGGCTGAAGGTCCAGGCAAGGAATGGCGATGATGCCTTTGTGCGTTATAATGGCGAAGAAGGACGTATAGGGACTCCAGACCATTATTACACATCTGATCCGTTGCCCTCGTCTTGGGGAAAAAAAGTGATACGAAAGGTTCTTGCTCAGAACATTGAACTGGGCATGACTGACCGCCAGGTCCGGATCTCCATCGGTAATCCAGATGAAGTTCATACCACGTCCAGCCGCCATGGAATTGGCGAACAGTGGATCTATGCCCAGGATAAGGGCAACAAGATCTATTACCAGTTTGAATATGGAAAATTGACTTATATTAACAAGTGATATTCCTTGAAACCAAATACCCATCATCCCTGTTGATGACGAGCTAATTCACTTGAGTTGCTTCTTATGATTAGATTTACCCAAACCTTCTTCTTTTTTGTATGGTTAAGTACGGTTGTTCTAGGTAAAGGGTTTGATGACCTGTCTTATTATGAAAAATTTGATACGGCGGTACGGTCCTATAAAGAAGGACGATATCGTCTTTCTGAAAACCAGTTTACAGCAATTCTAGTTGATGAACGGGATTACAAGGATCCTGCAGCACAGTTGTTAATGGCGAAATCACAATATCGCCAGGGCCATTGGGATAAAGCCCTTCGTTCGTGCAAGTCGGTACTTTCAAATTTTTCAGGTTCCCCCTATGAAAGTGATGCAATGATCTTAAGGGGGGACATTGCCCTTGCCCGGGGAAAAATTACATCTGCATTTCAGCATTATTTATCTGTGCGGCCACTGATCGAAGATTTATTGTATCTGAATGAGATTGACGAGAGGCTCTATACCTGCATAGGAATTGGTGTCAAGGAAGAAAGTATCGAGGGGTTTCTATTCAGGGAAAAGAATGCATTTAACCGGGCGATCATTAATCTGGCCAGGGCGTACCAGTCCTGGAAGAATGGGGATGCATATGACCTATCAATGGTGCTGAACGGAATTGATACATTTTATCTTCCAGGATATTTTGCAGGTATCTTTGGTGCATTGAGTAATGTTCAAAAAGGTGCTTTGTACCGACCTGTCACTCTGGCTGCCATCCTGCCTCTCTCGGGATTGGACAGGGAAAAAGGCCAGTCCTATCTGCTGGGTCTTGCAGAATATCTGGAAGGACGACCCAGTTCAAAATCGATCCGGTTTTTGATCTATGATACAGGTGGTTCCGGTGTGAACGCGCTACGGATTGTGAGTAGTTTACCATCAAACCCTGCTGTTACTGCCATTTTGGGAGCGTTGACTCCGGAAGAGATTTATAGTTTGGCAGGGTTGAAATCTCCCTTACCGGTTCTAATACCTAAATCCGCATCGCCTGGGCTTTCGGACCTTTCTCAAAACCTTTTCTTTTTATCTCCTTCATCTAAGACAATAGCGCAGCGCACGGCCCAGATGATGGTTAAGGAACTGGGATTGGAGCACATTGCAGTTCTATCTCATGGAAGCGGAAAAACAAAATTGATGACAGATTACTTTTTAGAAGAGTGTCACCAGCTTGGTATAGATCCTGTAGCTATAGAGTGGTATATAGAAAAACCGGAAAATTTATCCAAGCAATTAAAAAATATACGTCGTGCCGCCTGGTCACTGGTTCCCGAAAAAAAATCGGTGGGCCAGGTGATGAATCTTGAGATTGACAGTCTGGATGCCCTATTTGATGTGGATGTAACTGATTTTTTCGAACTCCCACCTGAAGATGAAATAATGGATAGAAAGGATTCTGCAAAGGTTTTCCTGGAAACAATCCAGGCTATGTACATTCCTATCCGGCCTGATGAATTGACCTATATTGGAACACAATTGCCCGTCTATAATTTAAAGACCGTATTATTTGGAAATGAGAATTGGCTGGATATGGATTTATTAAACCAGGAAGTGATCGGACCCCATGTCCAGGGCATGCGGGTTATATCCGATGTAAGCTCTGCATTGTCCACTAGTAATCAAGACTCCTTTTCTAATTTTCATGCCTTGGCACTAGATCATGCAGATTTTATACAATCCATTATAGATAGGGGTGTATTAAAACGAAGGCAATTTCTGGAACAGCTTAGAAATCAGTCTGGTTTTCATGGAAAAAGCACATCCATTCTTTTTACAGGAAAAAATAAAAATGAAAATGGATCTGCCCAGGTATTGGAATATGCGAAAAAAAGGTTAAGAACTCTGGGTGTTTACGATGGTGAATCCTTCAGCCACTCCACTGAATGAACAACCATACCTGGATGGATATTTCCACCCGATTTTCAAATCCCGGCATCAAAGCCATTTTTTCCTATAAATCCTTTCCTGCAGAAGGAGTGGATGGACGAAAGACCTTAGCCGAAGCTGTCGGGTTTAATTCTCGATCCCTGATCATTCCCAACCAAATTCACTCAACCCATGTCTTGTTTTGTTCTGATCAGGGACGGATCCCGGAATGTGACGGGGCTTTTTCAACAAATCCAAATCTAGTATGTTCCATTCAGGTTGCAGACTGCATGCCGGTGTATTTCGCCCATCGAACTGAACCTGTAATTGGTCTGGTCCATGCGGGCTGGCAAGGGCTGGTGAATGGCATTTTTTCTGAATCTGGAAATGTGTTGAAACAACATGAGCATGTCCTGCCTGATTTTGAAATTGTGATTGGCCCTTCTATACAGAATTGTTGTTTTGAAGTGAGTGATGATGTGGTAAATCAATTTGATACCAGTTTTGTTGAAGAAAAGAAAAATGGAAAGTATCGGGTTGATCTCCAAGGGCTCGCACTAGATCGACTGGGAAGGTCGGGTTTTATAAAAGATAAAATACAGATTCTGCCTGACTGTACATTTTGCCAAGGTCAGCGTTATCATTCCTACCGACGAAATGGTAAAAAAGCAGGCCGAATGATTGGGTTGTTAGGGATGAAATAATCAAGTTCCCAGATTCCATCTTCATCGTCTAAATTCCACCACTTTTTTTCGCATGACAATCATTGAAGGAACCATCCTGGGTATCATCCAGGGATTAACAGAATTCTTACCCATCAGTAGCTCTGGGCATTTGGTGCTTGGACAAGCAATCCTGGGCATTGAACAACCGGGTAGTGAATTTGAAATACTTGTTCATTTAGGCACCTTGGCAAGTAT
>Ga0208765_1000504_pt1 | contig 25850 bp, 19 predicted proteins | sample ETNtaG_2_FD_185783 | JGI IMG/M metagenome (GOLD analysis project Ga0208765, IMG submission 185783) | Marine microbial and viral communities from oxygen minimum zone, Eastern Pacific Ocean - ETNP201406SV203 (SPAdes) (version 2) | ecosystem: Environmental > Aquatic > Marine > Oceanic ...
TCCAAGTACTATAATCAGTCCACTGACCTGAGGAAACCATTCGTACATAATAATCTGTAAAAGCTACCCAAACCATGCTAATCCAAGCCCAAAACATATGTCTCCCATTAAGCCAAGAAACACCTCTCCAAAAATTATATCTTATTTTTTTCTGACCATTTGGACAGGAGAAACAATCCATCTTCCCACCAACAAGATGTCTGAACGCATGACAACCAAATACATACCCGGCTAAAAGAATAGGATTAATCAACAAGATTACTGAACCAACTCCTATTCCAAGTTCTCCTCCACGAAATAAAGATAAAATACCATCATAGGATAATATCGCACAAAACCCTAAAGCAATATATAGCGTATACCTATGCAAGTTTTGAAAAACCATAAGAGCCGTTTCACCTTTATATTTTTTCTGAGGCACCCCGGAAACAGCACATGCAGGAGGTGATAAAAAATATGCTCGGTAATAAAACTTTCTGTAATAATAGCAAGTCATACGGAAGGATAGCGGTCCAGCGAGAATTAGAATCGCGGGAGAAGAAACAATTAATTTTGGCCACCATTCTGGCCAAGATCCTAACCAAGCATGACCCAAAGGAGCCGCCCCAGCAACACCTTCTTTAATAAATATAAGTGGTGAATAAAACGGAGATAAATAACCACCAAAACCCTCTTGCCCTGCGCTCCACCAGTAATGGTTCCCCTGGAACATTGCCCATGTGGTATATACCACAAAACTAAGAAATCCCAATCCAGTCCACAATGGTTCTACCCACCATTTATCAGTTCGCTGGGTTGTTCCTATTGTGTCTTTTGTTATTTGGTTTTGCATTATTCTTATCGGAATTGAATCAGAAAATTAAGGAAGAAATTAAGAATTTAAAAACCTCTTGAACATGAATAATCATTTAATGCTGAATAGGAATTCCCTTAATAATTTATTCGAAGATTTGAAGTCGTTCTGATACTGAATACTTATTGGACCTTTTTTAATAATATTATAAAAATAATTGGAGAAATATTTCGCTTCACCAAGATTTCTTTCTTGTAACCCCTCTATTGCTATTTCACCAGCCCATTTAGTCCAATTAATAAATTTTCTTTTTTTTGGTCCAATCTGATCTCCATCTAAACTTAATGCATTAGTATTCCATAGTTTCCTCTCTTGTGAGGTCCACGTTAAAAATTCATTGATTAATCGCTTTCGAATAGACCTATCTGATATCAATCCAGTAAGGAATGCTACTGGTGCAAGAATATGCTTAAAAGGTAGACAGTCTATGTCCCTAATCTCAATTAAGGATTTAAGGCGAACGTTTGTAAATATTTGATGTAGTGCAGCCTCTATATCCTCACTTCTTATTTTGCTATTTAACAATTTTTTCTTTAGTTCTTTTCCAAGTGTTAAATCAGTATCTTGAATTTCTAATTCCTCATCTAGTTGAAATATTCCAGGTACCTTCATCATAAACTTTATATATAAATCTAAAAGCTGATTGGGGTGATCTATTTTATGATCAAACAAAGTCCTACATCTGGTTGTATCCGTATTCTCCCAGATATGATTTCGAAGATTATTTTTTCCAACTGGTTTACCTAATTGAAACGGGCTATTTGAAAAGAGATATGCTGAAATTGGATGAATACAGTCAGCAATAAACACAATCTCCGCTAAATCATTTTCATCTATTATATCATAGTTCACCTGAATGCTAGACGTATTCCTCATCATCCACTTACCTAAAGTGCCTCTTTTTTCCATATTTAAATTCATTAATTGATATTTTTTATGTTTTATGAGATCTATACTATCAGGATCGCAAAAGGGCTCTACCCCCATATATAAAGGAATCAGGCCTCTTTTTTCTAAAACACTATCAATGGATTTTTTATAAGAATGAATTGATTGTTCTAGGTCTCTAACATCTGCAAAAGGAGGACTAGACCATTCTATTTGGCCACCAGGCTCTAATGAATAACTACCATTTTTTTTCTTAGATATATTGCTCAAGTCATGTAATAAATCAGTCGCAGAATACTCGTTGGATGGATTAACAGATAATCTTTTATAGTTTTTTGTGTAGACAAAGCATTCAACCTCTATACCAACTTTCCTACGGTCTTGGTCAACTGTTTTTGATAAAATATGTGACTTGATTTTTTTATTTATTTTCATAACTAGACATAATTATATGCATTAAATGCACAAGATTACAAATAAGAATCTACTTATGATAATAAGACTGAATATATTGATATACTTTTAAATGAGGAATAAAGGGTTTTGCTTTATGCAACTCCCCACGAAAGCAAATAAAAGAAGGTCATGACTACCGGGAAGCCAACTAACCAGCCTCCATTTTTCTTTTTAACAGGAAGTGAGGGCCCAACATAATCAAATCTCATTTCAGATCTAGCAATTTTTCCGCCTTCAACATATAATGTCTCCGTTCCAAATATTTGATTGTGTAACATTGGATCATTAGATACGTAGTCTATAGTTCCTGTATTTAAATACATTAAATATTGTGGAGAGAAACCACTAACCTGATGCCAGCCTGGTTCTACTCGGATAGGTGTTTTTAAAGGGGTATGCCCTACGTATCTACCATCTATATAGATAGGGACCCCATCAAGATTTGCATCTACTCTTATTGCTGATTGCCCTGATAATAATTTGTCGTTTGCATTCTTTTGGTTTCTGCGTTTACCTAGTCTGCTTTTTGATATTGAAACAAACGGTAATTTTTCCCACCAAGATGTCTTAGGCACTTTTATAATTCTTCCATCTAACTCATCTTGGATTATAGAGTGCTCAGTAAGTTCTTCAATGAGCTGCCCTTTTGAAGACTCTAGATTGTCAAACAATCTGGCTTTTTCATCATTTTCTTTTGCTGCTGTCATCTTATCCCATAGAGCCAGATCACTTGCCTGGTCTTGTTTTTCAGATGGTTCTGACCATTCTGTTAGTTCTTGCCCCGATTCTTTTTCAATAAAATATTCATCCACTACATCATTCAAATTTGAATTATTAGTAGTACTACCATCGTTCCAGTCTACATTATTACTATTTGGCGATGTTTGCGCATATTGTGAAAAATAATCATCTATCGATTCTTCATATTTATTATTGTTATCTAGACTAGATAATAATTTATTATTTCCTTCACCAGGATGGTTTGTGTGAAAAAGTTTCCCCTTATATCTAAAAATTGCATTTGACCCGAGCTCTTCTCTTGCCTTATTAAAAGCTGCTTGAAAACTGGTATTATAAGCAGGGAACCCTTCTTGAGATACTTCAGAGAAAACGGATTTACCATCTCTATCAATATGGCGTTTTAAATTAGCCTGCACATCATTTTTCATTTCAGTGTGTATAAATACGACAGCAGATGAAGTACTTTCAGAATTGATGATATCGTACCAGTGAATTTTTTTTGTTAGGAGAACTGCAATTTGGACAGATTCATCAAAGGTATCTATGACCAACTCTTTGATTAAATTATTTGGATCCGTTTTAGGCTGGATTTCATTCTGATGGTTTACTCCTAATAACGTTATATAAAGCCAGTTTCTATCCGATTTCCAGCCTATAATATTATCATCAGGTATTGGCTCAGAATATTCAATACTAAGCATAAGCCCATTGCTCTTAGGATCATACTTGATATCCTCAAGTGTAGACGCCAACGTTCCTGATGCAATCAGAGACGCAAGTAGGGTGATATGTTTTATTTTTTTTAACATATTGGACTCCGCGATAAAGTAATATTAAAACAATATTTATTGTAATGTCAACAATAAAATAATATTCTCTATACTATTGATATATAGTACTTTACCGGGATTACCTTGATATAATGCAAAACTTTAAGTCATGCATATTCAAGGTTTTTAGCAAACCTTTTACATTAAATTTCATTAATTTTTTTCATAGTAAAAATTGAAAAAACATATCCACTTTATTATAAATAATTACTAGTTTAACTTAGAGCAGGCAATAAAAATTATATTTTGATGAAATCCATAACACTCTTACTATATCTTTCCATATTTATTAGTTCATTTTTAACCGGGGCAATAAAAACAAAAACGATAAAAACATACACTATCTCTCGCAACTTTGGTACAGAAACTAGAGAGTTATCACGCTCAACATTCGTCAGATATAACTCAAAAAAACAGGTTATAGATAGCACCCTATATATTCACAATATTCCCCTATCTGAAAAATATAGCTATATAAACTTTAATGACAGAAAGTCTCTAAAAAAGCTTAAGGGAATTGAAAGACTATTGCATTTCAAATATGAATACAGTATTGAAGGCCGACTTGTTTCTAAGTATTTATATGGAAATAATAATGATTCACTAAAATGGCGCGAATTCTATAAATATTATAGCAATGGGAATCTATTAAAAATTATCAGATTTGACCCATCAAAAGTCAATCCTGAAAATAAAATTGATGCCACCTTATCTGATCCAAACAATATGCCATGGGGTGAAACATTTAGTTATAATGAGTCCGGGGCCGTACAAGAGCATAAGGAGTTTTATGGTGGTTATATCCTTGAATCAACTATTTTTGATATAGATACCAATGGTGCACCGAAAATTAAGGCAAAGAATTTTGATCCATCTATAATGAAAAAAACAACTTTTTATTATAATGATGAGGGTCAGATTCATGAAAAAATTAACTCTCGGCGGGGCTTTTCTATTGGATCTGAAAGCTATGAATATGATCAATATAGACGAACCATTAAAATTAATTATTTTAACCTTGATGGCAACCTTGAAAAAACTTCTACTTTTCTTTATAGTGATCAGAAAAACAGAGAAACACACATTATTACAGACCCATCAAAAAAACTAATACGCCGAATTGAAACTAGAAAAAACAGTAACAATAATAAAATTATTGATGCTACTTTTGATGGGAAAAGCAGATTAATACAAAAGAAAACAATTGGATACGATAGTAAGGGGAGATTATCAAGAATTCATGATTACGATATGCTGAAGCCAGGAGAAAATGGAGAACCAATACTAATTAACATAATTACATATGAATATGATTAAATTCAACGGAGTTTTCTCAATGACAATTAATTTCAGGAGGAACAATGAAAGTCATTGATATAAAAAGTATAATCATTGGAGTTTTAATTACTCTACTTATTTTGTCTGTATATGGTTTTAGACCAGAAACCGATGAACTCGGGCATCTTGTAGTAAAAAGCATTACAATTGAAGATGATAGAGGTGTTGTAATGGGCTATATGGGTAATGGCTACATGCAAACATATAATACGTTCGGAGAGCCGACACTATTTGTTGGTACAGGAAAAGATGGCGGCGGGTATTTAAGAGCATATAATGGAGAGGGTGATGAATCTGCGTATGTTGGTACAGGAAGAATGGGCGGTGGCTACATACGAACCTATAATAATTCTGGTAGAGAAACTTCATATTTAGGAACTGGTTCTGATAATTCTGGTCAGCTCCGTATTTACGACAAACAGGGCGAAACAAGGTCATATCTAGGAGATGGCTATCTTCAGTCATACAATCAATTTGGAGAAAGAACAATTTTTCTTGGCACAGGAACAAATGGCGGTGGATACCTAAGAACATATAATTTTAGCGGGCAAGAAAGTATCTATATTGGAACTGGTGCTGATAGTTCTGGTCAGATAAGAGTATATGATAACTCCGGTGAAACAGGTTCATTTTTAGGAAGTGGATATTTTCGTACCTATAATAGATTTGGGAAAATGACTACCTTTATTGGCAATGCTATTGATGGTGGAGGATACCTAAGAACAAATAATAAATTCGAGACTGAGACTGCTTTTCTAGGTACAAACAACGCGAATGAAGGTCTCATAAATCTAAATGATAAATTCGGACAAAGCTTTTGGATAAGGTTAAATAAGAAAAATTAAATTTTTCATTCATTTTTTGACTTTATGACATTGTTGTCTTAAATTTCAATTACAAAAGGAATCCGAGGGGGGGTAAATCTACATTTACCTTTCTTCCATTTGTATAATAAAATATGTATATATATAACAATAAACAGTTACTAGCTGCTATTGCTCTGCTATCAATCATGTGGTCGCAGAATGATGGTCTAGTTATTACAAAATATGATAATGGCGGCATTAAAACCGAAGGGAATTACGTTAATGGTGTTCGTAATGGTGATTGGGCCGAATATTTGGAAGAAGTTTGGTGGTATGATTATGGAGAAGATGGAGAGGCAAACACAAAAGATACCTTGGAAAATAATAATAGATGGGATTCAGTAGAGGTAGTAATTCCTAATTTTAAACCAAAGTTGAAGGTTCAGGGTAAATATACAAATGGTAACAGAGATGAGACCTGGACTGAATATTATGAAGATGGAAAAAGAAAAACTGAACTCAATTATTCCAATGGGAAGTTTAATGGTCTTCAATCATATTGGCATCCAAATGGTAATAAAATTGAAGAAAAAAATTATATAAACGGAAAACAAGAAGGTTTCTGGACCAAGTTTTTTGAAGAAACTGGTATAAAAAAAGAAGAATCATATTATAAAGACGGAGTGCAACAAGGACTGTGGACCGAATGGTTTGGTGATGGTCAGAAAAAAAGAGAACGAAATTTCTCTAATGGAGAAAGAGATAGTATATGGACCACCTGGTATGAAAAGGGAAATAAAAAATTACAAGCGACCTACTTAAATGGGAAACTTAACGGAAAATATATAAGCTGGTATGATGGCGGGATAATTAAAGAAAAAGATGGTGACTATCTGGACAATAAAAAACATAACAAGTGGACCTATTGGTCAGAGAACGGGCAAAAAACCGAAGAAATAAACTACGATAGTAGTGGAGTTCAAGATGGTGGCCATATAAAATGGTTTGACGAAAAAAACGAGCAACATAAAAAATTCCATGTTAATTATAAAAATGGTGAAAAAGATGGGGCATGGCATTATTGGTATACTAATGGTATAGACTCGGTTCAATCCCATTATGAAGATGGAAAAAAGAATGGTCATTGGGTCTGGTGGAGAAAAAACGGACTTAAGGATAAAGAAGGCGACTATAAGAATGAAGAAAAACATGGCATCTGGACTGTTTGGAACGACTCCTCAGGGACCGCTTATCATGAGCTTCATAAAGAAACATTTGTAGATGGGAAAATTAATGGACAGGTTACAAAATGGTATAAAGAAGGGACACTTGATCGACAAGGTATTATGAGGGGGAATGAAAAAGAAGGAGAATGGACATACTGGGAACGTGATGGAAAAAGGTGGCTCAAATTTAACTATGGAGATGGGCTCGAACGTGTCAAATTAGGTGAAATTGAAGAACGCGACGGCATAACATTTAAAATTGGAAAATATGAACCTTATAGTGGTATCGTTGAAGAAACAGGCGGTAAAAGAGGATATAAGCTTCTTGGTAGATTTTTGGATGGGGAAAGAGATGGTAAATGGGTTCAGTGGTATGATAATGGCCAGGTTGAAGTTCAAGGAGAGTACTACCGTGGTAAAAAACATGGTGAATGGTCACTATGGTACAATAATGGCAAATCAAAAGAACAGGGGACATTTAGTTTTGGGAAAATTGATAGCCTTTATAAATACTGGTATGATAATGGCCACCTCAAGGAAGAACAACGATATAAAAAGAATCTGCCACATGGAAGATGGACAAAATGGTATAAAGAAGACCCCACGCTTAAATATGTTGAAAATGGAAATTGGCAATATAAAGATGGCATGTACAAAGATGAAAATAATGAGCTATGGAGCTGGTGGTGGTATCTTAATGATAATAAAGAAGCAGAGGGATATTATATAGATGGGTTAAAAGAGGGGGCTTGGGTCTATTGGTTTCAAAATGGAGTTAAAAATAGTGAGGGGACATTCTCAGAAGATCAAAGATCTGGCCTATGGCTTTTCTATAATGAAGATGGCTCCGTATACAAAGAACTCACATATGATAATGGTGTATTAAACGGAAGAGAAACCAGGTGGCTTATTTCTGCTTCAGACACCTTGGGGAAAGAATATGAAAAATTCTGGAAAGAAGGTGAACTTAATGGTCCTTCTACCACTTGGGCAAATGGCTTCAGATCAAAAATGGTTACCTATAAGGGCGAGACACCTAAAGGTGACGAAATAGCAAATGGGCCTTGGGTGATTTGGTACCCTGAAAGTGATCAAATCAAAGAACAAGGATTCCACAAAAATAATATTCGAGATGGGCTTACAACATTTTATTATGAAAATGGCAATAAACAAAAAGAAGGTAATTTATCTGCAAATTTAGATAAGAAAATATCCAAGCCCGAAGGCGTATGGACCTATTGGAATGTTGATGGGCAGGTTGACTTCACCTTTGACTATGGGAAAGACCTAGAGCACGTTAAGAATAATCAACTTAGTAGAATAGGGGAGGATGAATTATTATACAAGCAGGATGATAATACTACACCATTTACTGGCGTCATAGCGGATGAAAATAAAGAAGAGGAATACATTTTTCTTGGTAGAGCACTAAACGGCAAACAAGACGGTCCCTGGATTAGGTGGTATAAAAATAAAAAGATTTCAGAGGTTGTTCTAATAGACATCCCAAAGCCACAGCCAAGGGGAACCTGGAGTGGTGGAAAAAAAGAAATTGGCGCTTGGAAGAACGGGAAAAAACATGGCCTGTGGACCACCTACTATGCTAACCAACAAATAAAAGATATTGGGACTTATGAAAATGGCATATATAATGGTAAGTGGACCTTCTACTATGAAAATGGCAACAAAGAAAAAGAGGGCACACTACTAGATGGTAACGCGCACGACAAATGGATATTTTATAATGAAAAAGGTGAAAAGACACAAGAAGGCTTATTCGGTGAGGGTGTAAAACATGGTAAGTGGATAGCATACTTTGAAGATGGGAAACTCACTGAAGGTAAATATAAAAATGGTAAAAAGGATGGAACGTGGACAAGTTGGTGGGACTATGATAAAACACGTAAGGAAATGCAAGGTACCTATAAAATCGGGAAAATGGTTGATAAGTGGTATTTTTATAATAACAAAGGAAACCTGAAAGAAATTAGGTATTTCTCCCCTGTTTTTTAATTTCAATTTTTAATATTATCTCACTAACAACAGACTAAAAATTTGTGAGATATATTTTTTATAACCAACATCAAGCAGCAAATACAAGAAAAGTCAAACATTCTCTTTTACGAAAAATAACAGTACTATTTCCCTTCATAATTTTATTTCAATATAATTGCAGTAAAGATGAAACCGTATCGGAAACAATAACCGAAACTGTTTTTGTGACAAAAAAAGATGCATATTTATATGGTGATGTTGTAGAAAAGAATATAATTGATGAAATCCCAGCATTTATAAAAATAAAAACAAAAGAAAAAATAATATTACTAAGTAAGTCAAATAATGATAAGATATATTACAAAACAAATTTTAATAACAAACAGGGCTGGATAGAGTCCAAATATTTAGCAGAAATAAATAAAGGTAAAAAGAAAAATAATAATAACACCCCCCCTACTACATTATCAGAAAAGAAGCCTAAGATCCTTGTTAAACCAAAATTGGATAATGATGGCCCTATAAAACACCCAAATAAGAAAAAAGATGACTGGAATTGTTTTGTTCAAATCGCATCATTTAAAAATAAAAATAATGCTGATAAACTTGTGAATGATATAATAATGCCGGGGACGTCATTTTCAATAGAAAAAATCAATACAGCTAGTGGGACATTTTTTAGAGTAGTAACAAATACCTATAATAATAGAATTAAGGCTGATAAGATTATAGAATCTATTAAAACCAATTACCCCTCATTAAAGCCAATAGTCAAAACAAACAAAAACAATAAAAAACTAATCACAAAGCAAAATCCTGTTTATAATAAAAATGGTAAAACCGAATATTATACAATTCAAATAAGTTCTTTTGAAAATAAAACTGCTGCTGAAAAACTAGCGAAAAAAATGACAAGGTTAGGCTATGTGTCAAAAGTAACTGAGGCATGGGTTAGAGGGAAAACTTGGTTTAGGGTTCAGCACGGTGAATATAAAATGATTGCTGAGGCAAAGCAGGTGTCGAATAAAATAAAAAATAAATATAAATTTGACCCGTGGATATCAAATATTTATAAATGATTCTACACTAAACACGCTCAACATACTATTGCCTAACCAATAGTATTAATAAAAGAAAGAAAAATATAATGAAATATGTATACAGTTTTGGTGATGGTAAAGCAGATGGTAAAGCAGACATGAAAAATTTACTTGGTGGTAAGGGTGCAAACCTGGCAGAGATGAATTTATTGGATATCCCGGTCCCTCCCGGGTTTACACTTACTACAGAAGTATGCACTGAATATTACAATAATAATAAGGCGTTTCCAGATGGATTAGATGGTGAAGTGGCTGAATCTATTGCCGCTGTTGAAAAAATAATGAAAGCAAAATTTGGTGATAATAATAACCCTCTTCTTCTTTCAGTTCGCTCAGGAGCAAGACAATCTATGCCCGGGATGATGGAAACTGTTTTAAATGTTGGATTAACCAGTAAAACGATTCCGGGTTTAATAAATAAAACAAATAATCCTAGGTTTGTGTATGATGCATACAGAAGACTTATAACAATGTACGCTGATGTTGTAATGGAAAAAGCAGCCGGGATTGAGCCAAAAGAAGGTGAAGGTATAAGGCAAAAACTTGAGCACCACCTGTCTTCATATAAGAACGAACATAACCTAAAAAATGATACAGATTTATCTGAAAATGACTGGGTCACTGTTGTAGAAATATTTAAAAAAGAAATTAAAACTACCCTTGGGAAAGATTTCCCAGATGATGCTACCGAACAACTATGGGGTGGGATTGAAGCAGTTTTTAAGAGCTGGAATGGCGCAAGAGCAATCAGCTATAGAAAAATAGAAAATATACCAGAAAAATGGGGAACCGCTGTTAATGTTCAAACCATGGTTTTCGGGAATACTGGAGAGCAGTCTGCTACTGGCGTCGCCTTTACAAGAAACCCTGCTACAGGCGAAAATAAATTTTTTGGTGAGTGGCTTACAAATGCTCAGGGTGAAGATGTAGTAGCAGGCCTTCGCACTCCTAACCCTCTCAACGAAGACACTAAAACAAAAGAGACAAAAAATTCGCCCTCTTTAGAGGGATCAATGCCTGATATATATAATCAACTATATGATATTAGAACAAGACTTGAAAAACATTACTCAGACATGCAGGATATTGAGTTTACAATTCAAGATGGAAAATTATGGATGTTACAAACCAGAGTAGGCAAGCGTAATGGAGTCGCCGCAATAAAAATGGCTGTTGACATGATGAATGAAAATATGATTGATAAAAATACAGCTCTAATGAGAGTTAATCCAGACCAACTAGATGAGTTGTTGCACCCTACTTTAGATATAGAAAGTGAACAAAAAGCAACAATATTAACAAAAGGTCTCCCCGCGGGTCCAGGCGGAGCAAAAGGAAAGGTTGTTTTTACAGCAGATGATGCCGAGGCCTGGAAGGCCAAGGGTGAAAAAGTAATTCTTATTAGAGAAGAAACCTCCCCAGAGGATGTTCATGGAATGCACGCGGCTGAGGCAATATTAACAGCAAGGGGCGGAATGACATCTCACGCGGCTCTCGTTGCCAGGGGATGGGGGAAATGCTGTATTGTTGGTTGTAATGAATTAAATATTTCTGTCGACAAAAAAGAAATGAACGTCGGTGATATGGTGGTAAAAGAAGGAGAATGGATCACAATGAATGGAACAATAGGCAAGGTCTATCTTGGGCAATTAGATCTTACCCCTTCTGATCCTGACAAAAATCTTGAGTATAAAGAATTAATGATATGGGCAGATGAAACTCGGAAACTAAAAATAAGGACTAACGCTGAAAGCCCAGATGATGCTAGACAGGCGATTAAATTTGGCGCCGAAGGAATCGGGCTTTGTAGAACGGAACACATGTTTTTTGATGAAACTCGTATTCTTGCAATGAGAAAAATGATTCTTTCTGATAATGAAAAAGATAGGAGAGCAGCCGTAATGGAGCTTTTACCTTTTCAAAAAGAAGACTTCAAAGGAATCTTAAAAGCAATGGAAGGAAAACCAGTCACCATAAGATTGCTGGACCCCCCACTTCATGAGTTTATCACCTTAAGCGATGAACAAATAATTGAACTAGCATCAAGTATTGGAATCGATGAATCTATTGTTAAACAACGAATTACGAGCCTTCACGAGCTAAACCCAATGCTAGGGCATCGTGGATGTAGGCTTGGTATTGCTTATCCTGAAATAACCGAGATGCAAGCGCGTGCAATATTAGAGGCAACCGCAGAACTAACAAATGAAGGTGTCAAGGTCTTTCCAGAGATCATGATTCCCCTAGTAGGTACAGTTACTGAATACACTGATCAAGAAAAAATTATACGAGAGGTGGCGGCAACTATTGAAAAACAAAATGGCATTACATTAAAATATCTCATTGGGACAATGATTGAGCTGCCAAGAGCTTGCTTAACAGCTGATCAAATAGCAGAGCATGCAGAGTTTTTCAGTTTTGGAACAAATGATTTAACCCAAACCACATACGGCTTTAGCCGTGATGATATTGGATCTTTTTTACCAGACTATTTAGATAGAAATATATTATCTGGAGATCCTTTTCAAAGTCTTGATGTTCAGGGTGTCGGAAAACTGGTCTCGATGGCAGTTCAATATGGTAGAGGGGTTAAACCCTCACTTAAAATAGGTATATGCGGTGAACACGGAGGAGATCCTAGGTCTATACATTTTTGTAAAAACAACGGACTCGACTATGTCAGCTGCTCACCCTATAGAGTCCCCATTGCCAGACTTTCAGCCGCTCAGGCGGAATTAATTTAGATTATAAAAAAGCCCCATCAAATGACGGGGCTTAATAACTAAAAAATAGTTAAGGTGTCATGAAAAAACCACCACTATTCAATCATCTCTCCGCCACCCATCATATCGGCAAGATTAAATGCACCATCTTTTTCCATCTGCTTAGCAGATGATACAATAATTTTTCTAGCATCATCAACCTCACGCTTAGGCTGTGGCCCTTCAACCGGCTCAAACATAGCTTGTTTCTTTTGAGGTAAATTTCCTATTACTTTGTCAACAGTCTCTTGTTCTACACCTTTCATTGCCATAGCTAATGCGTCAAGTTCAACACTATTCATTAGGTCTCGTAGAATCCCATCTGGGAAGTTAGCTAGTATGTCTTCAAACGTAAGAACAAGTATTTTCACTTCTTTATATAGTTCTGGGTTTTCATTCTGCAATGTCTGCATATATCTTTCGCCTTCATCAGCATCCATCTCACCAATTAAATCTGCTATCTCTTTCGCACCACCGCGTGAAAACTCAACTGGCTTTGGTAAATAAGAAGCTTTATCTTTAAGTTTTGCGGCTACTTCTACGATGGCCTCAAGTGGTATATCTTGTAGACTGCCTAGTTCAATAAGAGTTTTTCCTTTTTCCTCCGGCTCCATTCGCTCAAGAATTGTCATTCTTTTTTCTGGATCTAGCTGTGCTAATGCAATTGCTATTACAGGCACATCTTCATTAGCTAATAAAGCAATAAGCTGCTCATCTGTCATTTCTGCTAAAAACTCAAATGGTTTAATTGGCCCTTCTTCTTCTTCGCTTCCTTCTTCTTGGAATTGTTCGCTAAGAAAACCAAAATAGAATTCTTCCATTATTCGTCTCTTTACGGTAAAAGAAACTTCATCCATTTCACGAATTGTAGCACGGATTTTTCTAATCTCAGTTCGAGAAAGACCTTTTATTAGAGACATTGCCAAGCTCTCCCCCAATACAGTAAAGAGAATGGACACTTTGTGGAGCCCTGATAGGCGGTTATAATCAGTAATCATATCTTAACCTCTATTCCTATTTTTCTTTCTCTTCAGCTTCTTCAGTTTCGCTATCTCCGGAAACCTCTGGCTCTGCTTCAACCGGTGGCGCAGGCTCAGGCTGCTCTAGCCACTCTTTCACAATAGTGGTAGTGCGATCAGGTTGGCCAACGCTCATTGACACAACCGACTTTCTAATGTCATTAATCTCACTACGAACCACAGAAGGATCATCATCGCTTGAAGGCGGTGATGAACTTTCTTCAGACTTCTCATTGTTGCTTTCAGCACTAGCTGATTGCTCAGGCTGAGGTGCAGCTGGCGTAACTACAGGCTCCTCAGACTGAGCCTCAGACTTAGATGCTGGTTCTTCGGTTTTTTGCGCTGGTTCTGAATTTTTTTCTTCTTTTTTAGCCTCTTTTTTTCTTGGTCTTCTTGGTCTTGGTGGAGGTGGCATCATCCACGGAGGGACAGGGGCTTGCCTGTTGTTATTTCTTAGCATAACAAATATTAATGCAACTAATAAAAGAAACACTAATGCGCCAAGAGCGATTAATATTATTGCGGTGTTGCCACTTTCTTTTTCCATGTTTTCATGAAGTCTATCCAGCTCGGCTTGAACATTATCCAGCTCACGAATTTTATCACCTATCTCTTTTTCACGCGCTTCTTTTTGTTTCTCTCTATCCGCCATTTTTTCCTGAATCTTACGCTTCGCTATAACTTCTTCATCTTTAGACTTTTTTGATACCGCTGTCTGCAGAGATTTAGCTAAATCATCAAGCTCACTACTTAGATTAGCATATCGGAGAGAGTCTATTCGTTCTTGCTTGCTAATACTCTTAAGGCTGTCTCTGCGCTCAGAAGACTTTAACATTGTCTTAAGCGCAATAATCTCATCATTAAGTTTTTTTAGCTTTAGAGAATCACGCAATAGCATTTCTTTTTTCTCTTGAGCATAGGCTCTATTTTTTGCCTGTTGTTCAAGCTGTGATATCTGACCCTCAAAAAACTTGCGATCTTCTTGCCTTCTTGCCGACTCTTCGTCCCTATAACGCGTTAGTTCGTCTTTCCATGTTCTATCTTGGCTATTTTCTTCTATGACTCGCTTTTGTTCTAAGAGTTCAATCTTCTCTGCAATGTTTTTTAACATTATCTGCTCAGCTGAACGTTGGTCCCTTTTTTCTCTAAAACTTGCGGTCATAATCGTAAGCTTGTCTCCTCTGTTTCTATCAAATTTTGAAGCGGCCATTGTAAGCTGACGAATATTTTCTATTAGTTCCGGCGCTGCTCCTTCTTGCAATATCAGGCTAATATACATTTTCTTTATTTCAGCTCTAGACGGTCTAGTCCTTGATAGCACCTTGTCTACGCGAGGATTTTTAGGCTCAACATCTAAAGTGGTTACTTCAATAGGATCTTTTGTATCAACTGAGATTACTGGAGGAGCTGGTTTATCAGCTTTTTTAGACTTTTTATTACCAGATTTGGTGAAATCCATTTCAAACCCAGGAATAGGAAGGCCTACAGAGTAAGAAGATTTTTCTACATTTTCATCTACATCTATAGATTGTTTTATGCTTGATAAAGATTTATCTGTTTCAGTTTGCGTTGATGAAGCTGTTTCAACTGCTTTTCGAGTTTCTCTTTCAGCAAGTACCGTGATCTGCTCCTCTACCTCATCACTAATCTCAAGATCAACATCAACATTAATAACATACTTATTATTGTCAACAATCTTAGAAAGAGCATCCCGCACTCTTTCTCTGATGTTGTTTTCAACCATAAGTTTTTGCGCAAGATATCCAGAGCCCTGACCAACTAAAAGTCCGGCTAACGATAAAATCGCAAGCTTCTTTGTTATAGATTTAAATATTTGTCTCATAAAATACTCCTCGGTATGTATTTACTCCTCATAGCTTGTTGCTGACCGCCCCTTACCATGATGTGGCGGATTTAAAAAAGTTATTTGAATTCTTCTGTTAAGTGATTTCATTTTTTCAGTCTTATTTAATTCTAACACCGTTGGCAACACAACCCCCGATTTGGTGGTGATTGGTTCATCCCAAGTTAACGTAAGAGGGTTCCACATAGGATTAGCTTTTTTTACGCTGTCAAGTCCATGAGGTGCCCAGGGCCCGTATCCAGCTGCTAAAAGCCGTGGTGCCGGGATACCTTTTTCAATCATATATCTAACAACACTGGCTCCGCGAGCTGCAGAAAGCTCCCAATTGGTTGCAAAATTCTTTCTCCACTTTTTTGGCATCCTATCCGAGTCAGAGTGGCCGGCAACCTCAACCTGAAAAGGACTATTTGCAATCTTTGGAATTATTTCTTCATCTAAAAGTCCTTTAAGTTCCTCTTTCATTGATGCCTTACCTATTGGAAATGCGTAGTCACCTTTTATATTTACAATTAAACCTTTTGAGTTTGTTTGAATATCAATAGGCGGATCACCCTTAGGGCTTTCTTTTTTCATTTCTTCAATTGTCTCTTCTATTTCTTTTTTCATTTCAGCTAGATTTTTTATTGGCTCAAACTCTCCTTCTAGCTCCGCTTTCCCAGACGATTTTATTTTGCTCCCAAGAGATTTTCCTTCAGAGTTGGACATTTCCTGTAGTTTCACTGGATCCATAGTAGAAATAGCTGCAAGAAGCACAAAAAACGCGAAAAGAAGAGTCATCATGTCTGCAAAGGTACCAAACCATCCTGGTAGGCCTTCTTCTACAGAGTTAGCACCATCTTCATACCCTTTCTTATACCCGTTTTTAAAATCTGGACCAGCCATATATAAATCTTAGCCTTCTGTCTTCCACTCGCCAGGAGGAATAAATGAATTTAATTTTTCTCGCACGATAAGAGGATGTTTCCTCTGATGAATGAGCCTCGCAGCCTCCACCAAAAGAGATGCTGACATAGACGTCTGTGTTGTTTTGTTCCCCATTTTATCTGCCATTGGAAGAAAAAAGAGGTTTGCAAATACGGCTCCATATAGCGTTGTAATAAGTGCAGCTGCCATACCACCACCAAGATTATCCGCACCACCTTCACCACCAAAACCAGCTAACATTAGAACAAGACCAATAAGTGTCCCAACCATGCCCCACGCAGGCGCTAGATCGCCCATTGATTTTAACATTGATTTTTGTACGTTCTCTCTTTTCTCTCTGTATTCGATCCTTGTTTCCATAATCTCCGTAAGTTCTTCAAGAGAATAGCCATCGACAACCATTTGGACACCATCTTTAAAAAAATAATTATTAATACCATCAACAGCTTTTTCAAGATCTGCTGCACCCTTACGACCAACGTCAGCTACTTCTACAGCCTCATCAACTAGTCCACCCATTTTATCATCCGCAGGCTTTAACACCGCACCAATAGCCTTACCAAGAGCTACAACATGTGGCATTGGAAATGCAACAAAGATAGACGCAATCATACCACCAAACACAATTCCAAAACTAGGCGCTGATAGGAAGTTCCCGAACCCACCAGCAGATCCCTCAACAAAAAGAGCATAGGCAATACTGCCAATCATAGCAGCAAGACCGAGTACAACACCTATAATTAATGCAATATCCATAAACTACTCCTCAAATAAATTAGCTTCTTTTAGACGGTTCTCATGAAGCGCCTTTAAAATATTTCTGACATCATCATATTCAGGATCTAGCCTCAAAGCTAGGTTCCAGTTTATTGTGGCTCTTTGAACGTCACCAAGTTTGTAATATATAGAACCACGCCTAGCGTAAGCTAAAGCCAAATCAGGTTTTAGTTCCAATGATAAATCTACCTCTTTTAGCGCCTCACGAAAGTCTCCAGCATAGAAATATCGAAGACTTCTAGATAAATGTCTCATAGATTCATTCATGTTTTTGTCAGACACATTCTTGCCAAGCTTTAACTGCTTTAGTGAGTCAACAAGAAACTGAGACTCCTGTTCAAGTGCAGAAAGCTGAACCATAAGATTGCGCATTTCATTATTCATCATAGACATAGAGTCTCTCAGAGATAAAACTGTGTAGTCTGCCATCGCAATCGTTGAGTCCATATAGGCCGGGACAGATCCGTCACCAGGAATGGGCATCTGACCAGATGGTAAAGGCCGTCCAGATGGCCCGCTTGAAGGCGCTCTTGTAGCGCCGCCGATTCTTGGTACTGCCATGTCAAACCCAATAGTGAAACCTGGATGACCTGTCCAATATCGGGTTTTCCAACTTGGGAGACGTTCTATGTGGGTGAACCCAAGGTTCAGGCGGTAATCCGAGGTAAGGGGGATGCGGAGTCCCACATTGACACCTGTTCCATCGAATTCACCCACAATATCCATTCCACCAGTTCTACCGAAGTAGGGTGTTTTCAATAAGAATCCAACAAAAACTCCCGCATTAGCTGTTTGTGCTGAATCACTTACTACTTTGACACTATCCATCGGCCCAAGACCACCGGTCCCGAATCCCATAAATGTGCTCATTTTATAATCACCTAAATCTTTTTCACTGGCCAGAACCACAAAGAAAGATAATAAATCAGTATTTAAACTGAGCATTTGTTCTTCATTTTGATTGTTCTGGAACACAACATCCTGCAGTCCGGCTGAAAGTGAAATATCGTTATAGGTAAAAATTCTTTGTTGAAAATGAAAACCAAATTCTACTTGAGGAGAATACTGTGATTCTGAGATTAAATCTAACGATGTTGTGTCTCCTCCTTGCACAGCTGAAAAACCAGCTGTAAAACCTTTTCCAAACTCCATGTCAAAATAAACACCCTTGGCTGTATTGATTGGGTCAAAATTATGAAGCTCAACTCCAAACCCCGTTCTAAAAACATAGGGAGCTTTTTGAACGCTTGAAGTTGGCACCCGCATCATCAAACCTGGTCGCGTATATACAATTCGGGTAGAAGCAAGGATTAGGTTGCAAAAAACAATTGATAGTATAATTATTTTATATTTTCTATTCATTTTTAATTAAATATTGTTTATTTCTGCTTGGGCCAGATTTACGTATTCGCTGTCAGGATAAATACTAACTAAAGACTTAAACATTTCTTGAGCTTTATTGTTCATCCCTATGTTGCGATATATCATGCCCTGTTTTATTAGAACTAAATCAGAATATTTAGCGATTCCGAGCTCGGACAATTTATTTAAATGAATTAAAGCTTGTTTATATCTCCCAACCTGTTCATATGATTCTGCTAGCAAAAGTAGAACGTTCCCAGATGTTCGTTTATTCGTTTTTACTAGAGAAAGAGATTTAAAATACTGAATACATTTGTCATATTCTTCATTATTATAAGAAATCATGCCTGAGTTATATATTTCATCTTCAAACCCTAAAGATTTATCAATAATATTTTCAGTTTTATCTACAGGTAAATCTGTATCAATTATATTTACACTAACAGGGTCACTTTCTATGGGAGCAAAAACCTCAGCCATTGGTTTAATTTCAATAATATTATTATAACCTGTGGTCATAATTTCAGAATTTAATTTTTTATTTAAACTAATAACTTGATCTCTCAATCTAGAGTTTTCTATTTCTAGGGTTTTTAGTTTTGAAGCAAAAGATTTTTCTACAGCAGAGACATGGTCATTAATTTTATCTAATGAAGAAAACATTTCAGAAGTAGTAGCCATATAGATAGACCTGGTTTCTTTATTTCTCACAACTTTTTTGTTGTTGATATCAGAAGATGGCTTTATTAGCTGCCTGCTTATTTTCTCTGACCCGTTTTTTGGCTCAATAGCAATGCCCATATCCAAAAAGAATACGTCTGCGCTGCTTGTCTGACAATAAACAACTGCTAAGAAAAATACTAATATGGTATATAAAGTTTTATACATTACCAGGATCCAATATATTCTACTGGTACTCCTCCCAATCAATTACATATGAATAGCCAATAAAGGATCCAAAATCTTGAGGAACGTAAAGCTCAAACTTTCCTAGTGCGCCAGGCAATAGGCTCGCGTCTGATACAATCCCACTGTCAAATGTATTATATGAACCAGCTATAAATGTTGTAAGAGTTCGAGTTTCTCCGCTCCAGTTTTTACGAAAAACAAAATCTACCTTTACAAAATCAGCTCGTCGGCCTCCAATGTTTTTTATTTCACCATTAAACACAATATTGCCCTGGCTATCTTTCTTTTCAGATATATTACCCATCAACACACAATTAGCAGAAAATTTCTGGCCCATGTCTCTATCAGAAACACTGGAAGAAGTGTATTTGGGAACAGTTAGCTTTGGCATGGGAGGTGGAGCATAACTCTCTCTAATCTGCTCAGGGACATATTCTTGCTGATCTTCTGTAATAACATTATCAACAATACGAACAACCTCTTCCCTTTTTATAATCAGATATCCAACAAGGGTCTCAACTTTTAATGATTTATCATCTTGGTACACAATTTTACCAAAAACTGTACTACCATTTTTGAGGATTATTTCTTTTGAATAAATTGTTAGTGGATTGATCCACATCTTGCTTAAGGCCTTTAGATCATCCATCTCTCTGGTTAGATGTTTAAACTCGGCCGTCAATTTTTTTATCTCAAAGTTTAGCTCATTTAAAATAAAATCATTTGAAGCGCCTCCACTGGCTCCAGCAGTTTGTGGGACTGAAACTGGGGTCGCAGCGGCCTGAATTGGTGTCTCAGCTACAGGAGCACCAGACGCAATAGCCTCAGGCGCCGGAGCTGGTGTTTCACTAGAGGCAGCTGCTATTTTAATTTCTAAATCCTCTAAATCTCCAGCTATAGTAAGGGTTTCTGTATGCAGAACATCCTTTTTTTCCAATACCTGCAGAGAGTATTCTCCACCTAGAACCTTTTTAATTTTAAAAGATCCTTTTTTATTGGTTTTCCCCTTATAAGATTTTTCACCAGACAGTTCTAGCTTAACCTTTTTCTTTGGCTCGCCATCAGGTCCAATTACTGTCCCTGATACGGTAAATTTATCTGCGGCCATGGACACAGTGTGCCCAACGAGCAACAGAACAATCAGCGAGTATACAACTCGCCTATTAAAGCTCAATTGTGATCTCATTTCATACCTCGGATTTTTAAGTCACTCAGCATCTATTGTTGCTGAGTGGGAGCAATTTTACCTAATAATCAATCGCGTGTCAAGAAATTATAAGTTATATATAATATTCGCCTTTTTGTGACAATAAACCTATAGCTCATTTCCAAAACGAATCTAATTTATTTTTTCTTTCTATGGCGTGTTTATGTTTTTTTTCTGCTTCAGTTCTAAGCTCATTGTCAAGCTCAAGAGACAGTGCTTTTACATATGATTCAAGTATCAGGTCAAAGTCCGTGTCTCCTAGTTTGGTATAGGCAATCGCCATCCAGTAAAATGGCTCACCATTTTTAGGGTATAGTGTTGCGGCCTTTGAGTATTTTTCAATCGCGTCCCAGATGCCATCCTTGTTTCCTTTTTTAACTAACACGTTCCCATCGGCTAATAGCAGCCCATATTTTGATACAATATCGCTAGTATTCAGTTCAGTTGCTTTTTTAAAATAATCAGCAGCTGATATATAATCACCTTGCTCCATATGTTTTTCAGCTACTCTATTGTTAGCGGAGACTAATGCATCTAATATATTAACATCATTGTTTTTTACCCTAAGAAGAGAATCTTGTATAGACAATAACTTCTCAGGATTTTCAATGCTCATCTTTTTGTAGGCACTTCCGGCACAATCATAAACAAATATCGCAATAAGGATAGATGTTATCAATCTGATATATATTTTTATCATACTATCACCTACCGTAACCATATATATGTAATTGCAGAATTATTTCTACCGAAGTCATCGTCATCAGGCTGGTTACATTCACTCCTCATATCAACGGCATTTTTATTAAACATATCATAGTCCTCACCATAGATCACACCCTTGAAACGACCTTCTTGATAGTGACACCAGTCTCGAACACTTTTGCGGAGCTTTCCAGATCCGTGGCCGGTAATTACCTTGATCGCTTTTACTTTATTTTCGTATGCACACTGGCTTACGGTTGTTTCCAAGATTGATATCGCATCATCGGGAAACTTTCCATTGTGACCTATATCTATAACTTTTAAATATTGTTGCTCCATTATATATAAATTTTAATATCTTTGCGTCAACTTTCAGTCTGATTTATATTAATAATAATGAAAAAAATTACTTTAGGTAAGACCAATGAGCAGGTTTCAGTTATCAGCCTGGGCGCCTGGTCATATGGAAAAGAAAATACTTCTGGCGGATCCAATGTAGGCTGGTCTAATCAGTCCGATCAAGACTCCAAGCTTGCATTATTAAAAGCATATTCCTGTGAGATAAATCACTGGGACACAGCAGATGTGTATGGGGAAGGACACTCTGAAAAAGTTATTGGTTCTATGTGGGGGGAAATTCCACGAAATAATATCTTTTTAGCTACTAAAGTTGGGTGGGACATGGGTCCTCATAACCACTGGTACCGCTCTGATTATATGAAAATAAAAATGGAAAGATCTCTAAAACATCTTAAAACTGACTGTGTGGATCTTATGTACTTGCACCATTGCAATTTTGGTAATAACAATGAATACCTGGACGATGCAGTTGAAATGATCTACCGCTTCAAGGAGGAAGGTAAAACAAGGTTTATAGGTTTATCTGACTGGTCTTCAAGCAAAATATTAAAGTTCATGGATATAGTCACCCCCGATGTTGTACAGCCCCTATATAATGTTTATGATACTAAATATGTAACATCAGGACTAAAACAACATGTAAAATCAAATAATATCGGGGTCTGTTATTTTTCGCCCATAAAGCATGGCATCCTAACCGGTAAATATGATCAGGTTATGGAGTTCCCAAAAGGTGATTTCCGTAGAAACGTAAGTGAATTTAAAAACACTGACTTTATAGATAAAATGAAATCAAATAAAGAAAAAATCAAAAACAGATTTTCAAATATTAGTTGTGATCCTGTATTGCATGCTTTGCTTGGGGCAATACTATATGATAACCCGACAGCGTGTGCTCTTTTAGGCCAAAGAAATGATAAACAAGCTACTGCAGCTGGACAATTAGGAGAAAAAATTTCAGAAGAAGATGCACTCTGGGTTCTATCTCTTTACAAGGATTGATTATGGGTCTATTTCTTAAATTGGAAACGTTTGTATACAAAAACCTTGTTGTGCCGCTTCAGGGGAAACATACATTTGACTTTGTAGACAATTATTATCAAAAGGGTCAAAAAGTACTCGATTTTGGCTGTGGGATTGGATCAAACTCAAAATTGTTTCACTCAGATGATTATATAGGTGCCGAGGTGGACGAGAGTAGAGTTATCAGCTCAAGGATAAAATATCCTAACAAACGGTTTGAACAAATATCTTTTATTTCTACAGAAGATGATAGAATCCCTTTTGAGAACGATTCTTTTGATCTTGTTTTTATTTCACTCTGTCTTCATCATATCGACTCCGCAACATGTAAGCTATTATTAAAGGAATTTAGTAGAGTGTTAAACCATAACGGCCGGATCATTGGTATTGAGCCCTGTATTTTACCAGATAAATATTTTTCCAATATATTTATGAATATAATCGACGCAGGCGACTACATTTTACCAACAGAAGAATATAAAAAAATATATACTAGTGAGTCCTATGATACAGAAGATATTGATATAGTAAAAACATTTGGCTACCATCTTTGGCAGTATACCTCAAAGCCAAACAGTAGTAATTCAACCGTTTATCTAGGCTCAAGAACAAATTATAGAAAGCTGATCAAGCCCCTACACTTAACTAGCCTGTACGGGAAATGGGTTTTACTGCTATACCTTGTATATATTATAATAAGTCCTCTGATTAACTATTAGTTTACATGATCAGGAATTATAAGCCTGAAAGGGGCTACTAAAGCATTGAAATAATCGCCTTCTTTATTCTTCATCTGGAAAAATCCATGCATAACCCCAAATGGCGTCTTTATAGGACAATAGCTTGAATATTTAAAAACTTCTTTTGGCTGTATAATTGGCTTTAATCCGACAACGCCAGGTCCTCTAATTTCCTCAATGTGTCCATTGCCGTCTGTTATATGCCAATATCTTGATATTAATTGTACTTCATTAGCCCGACCATTCTTTATTGTCACATTATACGAAAACATATAGATCGGAATCTCAGATGAGGATCTGTCTTTGATAAATGTTGTTTCAACCTTAATATTTATATTATTGTTTTCCATGACATATAATTAAAGGTGTTAAATTAATCTAAGAAAATTTTATTATGACAGAAAACAGAAGATTATTATCAACAATATCCATCATTATCGTGGTTGGATTTTGTTTTTACTGGTTTCGTCAGATTGGCCCTGGGGACATAGGGTCTCCAGATTTTTCTGAATCCGATATCATGAAACATATCAGATTCTTGGCCGATGATGACAGGGCTGGCAGATATCCCGGGACCAGGGAATCAAGAGATGTTATTTCATACCTCATTAATAATCTAAAATCATTTGGGGTTCAGCCAGGCGGTGAAAACGGATCATTCAAGCAAACTTTTAGTCTTCTTGATAGTGTAAAACTTGGGAAGCATAATTCTCTATCTGTGAATGAAAAGCCCATGAATATAGAACAAGACTATATTCCTCTTTGGTTTTCTGGAAATGCAACGCTTTCAAGCGACATTATTTTTGCTGGATACGGTTTTAACATGGTAACTGATTCTTTGGTATGGAATGATTATAAAGAATTAAACGTAGAGGGCAAATGGGTAATGGTAATGAGGCACAGTCCTGAGCGAGATAGCCCCCATTCTATTTATGCACCGCACGCTGATCTGCATAAAAAAATGATAGAAGCGAGAGACCGCGGCGCAGCAGGAATATTATTTATTTCCCAAATAGAAGACACAACACTAATACCATTTAAATATATATCTGGCTATTCAAAATCAGGAATCCCTGCTATACACTTACATAATAACATTGCGGATAATATTCTCAAAAAGGTGGGGACATCGAGAAAATTGATTCAAAATAAAATGAACCGACTTCTTAAGCCGGTATCTTTCAATATTCCAAGCGTTACAATATCAGCAAGCGTAGAGCTAAAGAACATTTACTCTCGAGCGGCCAATGTAATAGGAGAAATAGTTAGTAGAAATCACAGATACCGAGATGAGTATATTGTTATTGGCGCTCACTTCGATCATCTGGGCTATGGAGGCCCTGGGTCTGGATCTTTGAAGCCAGATACAAGCGCAATACATAATGGAGCCAATGATAACGCTTCGGGGACAGCTGGATTGTTAGAGCTAGCTCATAAGCTTCAGTCAAACAGGCAACTGTTGAAAAGAAGCATTCTGCTTCTAGGCTTTGATGCTGAAGAAAAAGGACTACTCGGGTCTAAATATTTTATCGCAAATCCATCTATTGAAAAAAACAATATCGTTGCCATGATTAATATGGATATGATCGGAAAAATGAAGGACTCTACGGCGATGATTGGGGGAGTTGGAACATCTCCGGTGTTTGAACCGATGTTAGACAGTTTATCAAAAATTTCTAACATAAAATTAGAATATGATCAGGCTGGGTATGGACCAAGTGACCATGCAAGTTTTTATGCAGAAGACATTCCTGTATTATTCTTTTTTACCAGTGACTATAGTAACCACTATCACCTCCCAGAGGATGACTGGCAAGACATAAACGCTTCCGGAGAAAAACAAATACTAGAAATAATATATAAAACAGTAATAGACCTAAGCAGAAATGAAAAGAAACCTGCGTTCACGATCTCAGGCCCTAAAAAACGACCAACTCAGAGGTACAATCAAAAGGTAAAAATGGG